>VFQP010001103.1_pt1 | contig 39737 bp, 40 predicted proteins | sample 3512351 | NCBI WGS metagenome assembly VFQP01 (sample SAMN10412372, study PRJNA504923) | tailings metagenome | isolation source: Relicate 1 Philex TSF1 revegetated site | place: Philippines: Tuba, Benguet | collected 2017-08-29
CTGCCCCTCCCGGACCCTCCCCGCCAAGGGCCAGTGGGCCCTTGGAACCCATGAGTTTGTGGCTGGGCAGGGGAGAGGGTTTCACGGGCATGCCCGTGAGACCCTCTCCCCTGCCCAGCCATGAAAACTGATCGCGGGTCCAGGGGCCCGCCGGCCCCTGGCGGGAGGGGTCCGGGGAGGGCAGAGCCCTCCCCGACCGCCGCCACGCACAGCGCGTCGCCCTCCCGCGCCTTTCGTGCTTAGCTTCCCGCCATGCGCCGCCTTCCGCGCCTCGTGCTCGTGCTCCTGCTGCTGGCCTGCGCCGCCGCGCCGGCCTGGGCGGAGCGCGTCGCCCTGGTGATCGGCGCGGGCGCCTATCGCCATGCGCCGCCGCTGCCCAATGCCACCAACGACGCGACCGACCTCGCCGCGACGCTGCGCGAGGTGGGCTTCCGGGTGGACCTGGTGCTCGACCCGGACCGCGCCGCGCTCGAAGGCGCGGTGGAGCGCTTCGGCACGGCGGCGCGCGGCGCCGAGGCGGCGCTGTTCTTCTATGCCGGCCACGCGATCGAGGTGCAGGGGCGCAACTGGATCATCCCGGTCTCGGCCGAGCTCCGCTCGCCGCAGCAATTGCGCTTCCAGGCGCTGGAGCTGGAGGCGGTGACGGACCAGATCCAGCAGGCGGCGCGGTTCAGCCTCATCATCCTCGATGCCTGCCGCGACAACCCCTTCCGCCAGCGCTGGCCGGCGGCGAGCCGCAGCGCGGCAGGGCAGGGGCTGGCGCGCATCTCGCCGGCGGTCGGCACGCTCGTGGTGTTCTCGACCGCGCCCGGCGCGGTGGCGGAGGACGGGCGCGGCCGCAACAGCCCCTTCACCGCGGCGCTGCTGCGCCACCTGCCGACGCCGGGGCTCGAGGTGCGGCCGCTCTTCGCCGAGGTCCGGCGCAGCGTGCGGGAGGCGACGGGCGGGGCGCAGGTGCCGTGGGAGGAAAGCTCGCTGGAGGGCAGCTTCTATTTCCGCCCGCCCGCGCCTGTCGCGCCGCCGCCGCAGGCCGCGACGCCGACGCCCGGGCCGGTCTTCGTGCTGCCGCCGACGCCGGGCAACGACCAGCTCGCCTGGCAGTTCGTGCTGAACAGCCGCAACCCCGCGGATTTCGAGACCTTCCTCCAGCAATTCCCGGACAGCGTCTTCGCCCCCTTCGCGCGCAACCGCCTGGCGGAGCTGCGCGGCGGCGGCGATCGCGGCATCGTCTCGGTGCCGCCATCGCCGGTGCCGCCGGCGCCGGCCGTGATCCCGCCGACGCCGCCCGCCGCGCAGGCGCCCCCGCCCGCCGCGCAGGCGCCCCCGCCCGCCGCGCAGGCGCCCCAGATCGCCGCCCTGCCGGCACCACGCCCAGCCGAGCCTCCCCCCGATCCGAACCGGCCGCTGACGCGGGCCGAGGCGCAGGAGGCCCAGCGCCTGCTCGCGGCGATGGGCTTCGATCCCGGCCCGCCCGATGGCGTGCTCGGCCCGCGCTCGCGCGAGGCGCTGGCCGGCTTCGCCATGGCGGCCGACCTGCCGCCGGGCACCGACTTCACCCTCGGCACGCTGGAGCGGCTGCGCGGACCGGCGCCACCTGCCGAGCGGCGGCGGGCGGCGCTGGCCGCGCTCGCGCCGCCGCCCGCGGTCGCGGCTGCACCGCCGGCGCCCGTGGTGGCGCGCCCCGCACCGCAAGCGGCCGCGCCGCAGCCAGCCGCGCCGCCCGCCGTGCCGGCCGGGCCGGTCGCCTTCCGCTGCCCGCCCTCCGGCCTCCGCGTGGTCTATGCGGACGGGTCGATCCGCACCCATCGCGGCGCCGCGCCCGACGACCCGGAGGTCTGCCTCTACGGCAATGCGGCGAGCCCGACGCGCGGGCTGTTCAACCTGTTCGGCCAGCCGCTCGAGGACGAGGCCCGGCGCCGCGCCGGGATGCGCGCGATCTTCCCCGCCGCGCCAGGACGGAGCAGCACCTTCATCTACGTCGTCCCCGTCGGCGGCAACACGGCGGCGCTGCGCGACACCTGGCAGGTGCTGCGGCGCGAGACGCTCGATCTGGAAAGCGGGCCGCGCCAGGCGCTGGTGCTGCGGCGGGAGCGCCAGGGCGAGTTCGGCAACAACCATTTCTCGCGCGAGACCTATTGGTGGGACATTGCGACCGGCGCCTGGCTGCGGCGGGATGTGGAACTCCTGCGCGGCACCAGCGGCAACCGGCCTTTCGTCGCGGTGCGGCTCGAAGGCGGGTGAACCGCCGCAACGCGCGGATGGCCGCGCGGGCCGCCGAAGCCCATCCTGCCGCCATGCCCGACGCCCTCCCCCCCGACCCCGACGCCGCCCGCTGGCAGGCCGTGCTGGCGCGCGACCCCGGCCTCGTGGCCGCGCCCTTCCTCTATGCCGTCACGACGCAGGGCGTGTTCTGCCGCCCGGGCTGCCCGGCACGCCCGCCGCTGCGGCGCAACACGCGCTTCTTCGCCGACCCCGCCGCCGCCGAGGCCGCCGGCTTCCGCGCCTGCCGGCGCTGCGATCCGAAGGGCGAACGCGCCGCGCTGCACGCCGAGGCGGTCCGCGCCGCCTGCGCGATGATCGAGGCGGCGGAGACCATCCCGGGCCTGGCCGAACTCGCCGCCCGCGCCGGCTATGCGCGGCACCATTTCCTGCGCCTGTTCCGCGACATCACCGGCGTCACGCCGCGCTCCTATGCCGAAGGCGTGCGCGCGCGCCGGCTCCAGGCCGCGCTCGCCGCCGGCGACCGCGTGGCCGAGGCGGTGGCCGGGGCCGGCTTCGGCAGCGAGAGCCGCGTCTACGAGGACACCGCCCGGCATCTCGGCATGACGCCGGGCGCAGCGCGGCGGGGCGGGCAGGGGGAGACGATCCGCATCGCCCATGCCGGCAGCGCGATGGGCCCGCTCCTGGTCGGCGCGACGGCGGCCGGCGTCTGCTTCATCGGCTTCGCCGAGCCGCCCGAGGCGCTGGAGGGCGATCTCCGCGCCCGCTTCCCGAAGGCGCGGATCGAGCCGGCGGAGGCGGCGCTTGCGGCCCTGGTGGCGGAGGTCGCGCGCTTCCTGGCCGAGCCCGCCGCCGCGCTCGCGCTGCCGCTCGACCTGCGCGGCACCGCCTTCCAGCGCCGCGTGTGGGAGGCGCTGCGCGCGATTCCGCTCGGCGAGACGCGGACCTATGGCGGCCTGGCGGCGGAGATCGGCCAGCCGGCCGCGATGCGCGCGGTGGCGCGGGCCTGCGCGCGGAACCCGGTGGCGCTCGCGGTGCCCTGCCACCGCGTGGTCGGCGCCGATGGCGACCTGACCGGCTATCGCTGGGGCGTGGCGCGCAAGGCGGCGCTGCTGGCCGGGGAGAAGCGGGCGGCCCGCCGGTGAACGCGCAGGTTGTGTAGGCCGCGTTTACGGTTGGCGGCGGCAGCGAGACGGTGAACGGCGCGCAGGTGATCGCGGCGGCCGGCGGCGCGCCGCCGGTGGTGGTGGGCACCACGAACATCGCGGTGTCCATCCGCAACCTGGTGCCCTTCGACACCATCACCATCACCGCGACCAACGAGGCCTTCGAGTTCGTGCCCGGCCGGCCGGTGCCGGAGCCCGCGGCGCTCGCGCTCCTCGCCTTCGGCGTCGCGACGCTCGGCGCGATGCGGCGGCGCCGGCGGGCCTGAGACCCGCCCCCACGGACCCCGTCGCGCCTATTGGCGCGGCGGGGCAGCCGGCGGCGCCGCGGCCGGCGCCGGAGCCGGTGCCGGTACAGCCGGCTCCTCGCGCGGCACCAGGCGCTCGCGCCCGATCGCCGGCGCGCCGATGATCGTCCATTCCCCGTCCATCGAGCCATCCGGGTTCAGCGTGTAGATGCCCATCCCCGGCCGCTGCGCCTGGCCATAGGTCACGGCGATGGTGCGGCCCGAGGCCATGCCGACGCCCTCCACCAGCGTGTTGCCGAGCCGCCAGGCGATGCTGAAGGAATTGATCCCGATGGCGCGGATCTGCGCCAGCCCGGTGTACTCCGTACCGTCGAGATTGGTGCCCGTCACGGTGTAGAGGCCATCGCGCTGCGCCAGCGCCGGCGAGGCGGCCAGCAGCAGGGCGAGGGCAAAGACGAGTCGGCGCATCGGGGCTCTCCTCAGGCGGCCACACCAAAGGCGCGCGCCGGGCGCGCGTCAATCGGCCTCGCGGCGGCACGGATCGCGCTCCGGCTTGGTCCGCCGCGCGGAAAGGCCTACATCCCATCCGATGTCACGATGGCACACATCGCGCCGCCCCTGGGGCGGCGGCGGCGAGCCGGCAGGCCCCGCCTGCGGGCTCGGGCGCCGCGGCTACCATCACGGCAACCTCAAGGAAGCGCTGCTGGAAGCCGCGCGGCTGCTGGTGGCCGAGCGCGGCCCGCACGGCTTCACGCTGGCCGAGGCGGCGCGGCTGGCCGATGTCTCCGCCTCCGCCCCCTACCGCCATTTCCGCGACAAGGATGCGCTGCTGGCCGAGCTGGCCCGCCGCGGCTTCGAGGCCTTCGGCGCCCGCCTGAAGGAGGCCGCGATCGGCCGCGGCGTGCGCGAGGCGCTGGCCGCGATGGGCCGCGCCTATCTCGGCTTCGCGCGCGAGCAGCCCGGCTATTACGGGGCGATGTTCGCCTGGCGCGATCCGACGCCCGATGGCGATGGCGACGGGCCCTTCGCGACCCTCGTCGCCGCCATCGCCCGGGTCATGCCGGAGGGCGCTGACGCACAGCAGGCGCGGCTCCTCGCGCTCGAGGTCTGGGCGCTTTCGCACGGGCTCGCGATGCTGGAGCAGGCCGGCATGCCGCCACCCGGCTCCGGCGCGCCGCCGCCGGAACGCGTGCTGGAGGATGCGGTCGGGCGGCTGCTGGGCCGGAGGTGATGTAAATCCCATTGACATCGCCTGGCGCGGCTCCCTATGTGAATGTGCGCAACATCCACATAGGGAGCCCGACGCCGCCATGTCCGCCGCCTATTCCGCGGTACCTTCCGACCTCTCGCCCGACCTCGTCCGGCGCTGGGAGAAGCTCCGCCGCAAGGAGATGCGCCGCGAAGCGCGGCACCGGCTCTGGGCCAGCTACGGCCATCCGCTGCGCGGCTGGCGCCTGCCGGTGATGATCCTCGGCTTCATCGTCTTCTGGCCGATCGGCCTGGCGCTGCTCGGCTATTTCTACTGGAGGTCCCATTCGATGTCCTGCAACACCGCCGGCTGGAAGGCCCCGTGGACCGCCTGGAAGGAGCGCGCGCGCGAGACGATCCGCGGCGCCGCCGGCCCGGCCTACGCGCCCTCCGGCAACATCGCCTTCGACGAATACCGCGAGGGCGTGCTGAAGCGGCTTGAGGAGGAGCGGCGGCAACTCGATGCCCAGGCCGCCGAGTTTGGCGATTTCGTCCGCAACCTCCGCCGCGCCAAGGACCAGGAGGAGTTCGACCGCTTCATGGCCGGCCGCGCCCGCGGCTGAGGCCCGATACCGGGCGGCGTGGATGCTGGCGCATTCACGCCCCTCAGGCGCCGGCGCAGCTACAGGCGCGCGGAGGCGATCCGCGCGCCTTCTGCCAGCGCGGCGAGCTTCGCCCAGGCGATGTCGCCATGCACCGCGCCATAGCCGGCGAAGGTGCCGAAGCCGCAATCCGTCCCCGCGATCACGCGCTCCGGCCCGACGATGCGGGCGAAGGTCTCGATGCGCTGGGCGACGAGTTCCGGGTGCTCCACGAAATTCGTCGTGCTGTCGAGGCAGCCGGGGATCAGCACCCAGTCCGGCGCGGCATGGTCGCGCCACACGGTCCATTCATGCGCGTGGCGCGGGTTGCTCGCCTCGAACAGCAGCGCCCCGATGCGCAGGGGGCGCAGCACCGGCAGCAGCGCGGCGAGCGCGATGTCGCGCGTGTGCGGGCCCTCGTAGTTGCCCCAGCAGACATGCAGCCGCACGCGCTCGGGCGGGATGTTGCGCAGCGCCCGGTTGATCGCCGCGACATGGCGTTCGGCGCGGGCGAGGAAGGCGCGCTCAACCAGCTCCGGGTACATCATGTGCCGCCCGAGCGCGAGGTCGGGCGCATCCACCTGGAGCGTGAGGCCGGCGGCGACGATCGCCTCGTATTCGTGCCGCATGCCCTCCGCCAGGTCGTCGAGATAGGCGTCGAGGTCGGCGTGGATGTCCGATGGCTGGAACAGCGCGATGACGCCCGGCGAGGCGCTGTTCATGAAGCCCTGCGCGTAGCCCGCCGCCGCCATCGCCTCCCGCATCACCGCGATGTCGCGCGCGAGCGGCGCCATGGACTTCACCGCGATCGGGCCGGTGCAGCGCGGCCGCCGATAGGTCGGCGTGCCGCCGCCGCGCGCGATCTTCTCGGCATAGGCCGGGTAGTCCCCGAGATCGGCCGGCATCCGGCGCGGCGAATCGCCCGAGAAGCCGGTCAGCCGGTCCTTGACGTAGGTGGCGTAGGAGATCTTGGAGGTCTCGCCATCGGAGGGGATGTCGATCCCCGCCTCGCGCTGGCGGCGCAGCACCGCCTGCGTCGCCTCTTCCATCGCCGCCTCGTAGGCGGCCATGTCGAGCGGCTCCTCCCGCTCGCGCGCGAAGAGCAGGTCGGCCACGAGCTGCCCGCGCGGGAGCGAGCCGACATGGGTCGTCGGGATGCGCGCCATCAGAGGAACCTCGGCGCCGCCGGCGCATCGCCGCCGCGCACCACATAGGCCGAGACGCCGTTCGAGGAGCTCGCGCGGAAGCCGCGCGGCAGCCCGCGCGGCGTGGTGAAGGTGTCGCCGGGGCCGAGGATCACCTCGCCTTCCGGCGTCGTCACCTGGAGCACGCCGCGATGCACCATGATGACCTCGGGCTCGTCGCGCACATGCGCCGGCACGGCCGCGCCCGATTGCAGGCGCAGGCAGCGCAGGTTGAAGCCATGCGGCCACCAGCCGCTGATCGGGCCGGGTGCGAAGCCGTCGCCGGTCGGCGCGGGGGTGATGACCGGCATCTCCTCCACGCCCGCGCGCGCGAGCGGGGAGGCGGGGTTGGCGCGGAAATCGCGGGCCTTCACGACGCAGCCCGCGAGCTTCTCGCGCGGCGGCAGGGCAAGGGCCGCGATCTCCTCGGCCGTCGGCGCGCGTTGCAGGCGCGCCCCGTCCGGCACCGTCTCGCCGAGCGTCGTGTCCACCAGCCGCCCGCCTTCCAGCAGCACGAGGCCGTACTGCCTCGCCAGGTCGAAGACGCGCGGCGACCAGGTGACCTTGCCCGGATCGTCGCGGCCGAGCACGGCGAAGAGGAAGCCGGTCTCCTCGCCGATGTTCTCGAAGCCGCGGAACATGTGGATGGGGATGGAGATCACGTCGCCTTCCTCCATCGTCACGTCGCCTTCGTCCGCGTTCACGCCGAAGATCATGCGCCAGCGCCCCTTGTGGACGATGAAGACCTCCGCCGTCTCGTGGCTGTGCTGGCTGTTGAGGCAGCGCGGCGGCTGGCGCGCGCCGCCGATGTTGAAGCCGTGCGGCTCGGGGATGTGGACATGCTGGTTCGGATTCTCGCTGACGCCGGGCCCGATCAGCGTGAAGTTCTCCTTCGCGTCGGAGCCGGGCGTGCGCGTATCCACGAAGGCGTTGCGACATGGGATGAGGTCCGCGTAGCGGATCAGGCGGCGTTCGAGCATCTTCGTCATTCCGGTTGCAGGCGCTTGCCGCTGGCGGCGTCGAACAGGTGCTGGCGCCGCGGATCGAGGCGGAGGCCGATGCGCGAGCCGATCTCGGCGCGCCAGGCGCGGTCCGCCTTGGCGATCAGCCGCTGGCCGCCGAGGATCGCGGTGACGAGAACGGCCTCGCCGGTGAGCTCCACCGCATAGACATCCGCCTCCACATCGCCTGCGTCGGCCGCGGCCACCGTGATGTCCTCGGGGCGCAGGCCGAGCATCGCCGCGCCCCGATGGTGCGGCACGCGCGTCTCGGCGCGCAGCCCGCCTGGCGCCGTGAAGGCGCCGGTCGCGTGGTCGCCCGGCAGCAGGTTCATCGCCGGCGAGCCGATGAAGCCGGCGACGAACAGGTCCGCAGGGCGATCATAGATCGCCTCCGGCGTGTCGAGCTGGCGGATCTCGCCGGCCTGCATGACGGCCACGCGATGCGCCAGCGTCATCGCCTCGATCTGGTCATGCGTGACATAGACGGTGGTGACGCCGAGCTCGTGCTGGAGATGCTTGATCTCGGCGCGTGTCGAGACGCGGAGCTTGGCATCGAGGTTGGACAGCGGCTCATCCATCAGGAACACGGTCGGGCGGCGGACGATGGCGCGGGCAAGGGCCACGCGCTGCCGCTGCCCGCCCGAGAGCTCGCGCGGGCGGCGGTGCAGCAGCGCCTCGAGCTCCACCTTCGCGGCCGCCTCGCGGATGCGCCGGTCGCGCTCGGCGCCGCGGATGCCGCGGAGCTTCAGCGGATAGCCGATGTTGTCGGCGACACTCATATGCGGATAGAGCCCGTAGGACTGGAACACCATCGCGATGTCGCGCTCGCGCGGCGGCAGGTCGTTCACGCGCTGGCCGCCGATCAGGATGTCGCCGGCGGTGGGCTCCTCCAGCCCTGCGACCATGCGCATCGTCGTCGTCTTGCCGCAGCCGGAGGGGCCGAGCAGGACCATGAACTCGCCGTCGCGGATATGCAGCGACTGGTCCTTCACCGCGACGAAGCCGCCCCAGGCCTTGGTGACGTTGCGGAGCTCGACCTCGGCCATTTCAGGGTGACCCAACGCATGGCTGCACGGCCGCTCGCCGGGTCTCGCCCGTGCCGGCGGCGTCGCCGGCTTGGCCCGATGGCCCCGCATCGGGCCTGCGCCGGCTCCTGGCCAGCCCGGCCGATCCCTCGGCGATCGTCTCGCGGTCCATTCGTTGGGTCACCCTACTTCACTGCCCCGCCCGTCATGCCGCGCACGAAATGCCGCTGGATCACGCTCGCCATCAGGAACATCGGGATCGAGATCAGGATGCCGGCCGCGGCGATCAGCTCCCACAGGTCGCCGCGATCGGTGCGGAAGCGGATGATGCCGACGGGCAGCGTCACCGCCTCCTCCCGCGTCAGGATCAGCGCGAAGAGGAACTCGTTCCAGGTGAGGATGAAGCAGAAAACGGCGGCCACCAGCACGCCCGGCCAGATCATCGGCACCACGATGTCGAGGATGACGCGCAGCCTCGTCGCGCCATCCACCATCGCCGCCTCCTCGCTCTCGGTCGGCACGGCATCGAGGAAGCCCTTGAGCATCCAGACCGCGAAGGGCGTCACGATCGCCAGGTTGACGATGACGAGCGCCAGATGCGTGTCGAGCAGGCCGAGGTCGCGGAACAGCAGGTAGAAGGGCAGCACCACCACGACGGCCGGGATGAACTGGGTGGCGAGGATGGTGAAGAACAGCCCGCCCTTGAAGGGCATCTCGAAGCGGCTGAAGGCATAGGCCGCGAGCGTCGAGCAGGGGATCGAGATCAGCACCGTCAGCCCCGCCACGACGAAGCTGTTGAGCAGCGTCCGCCCGATTTTCCAGGGCGGCGCGAAGATGGTGCGGAAATTGTCGAGGGTCGGCGTGAACAGCAGCGTCAGGTCGAACAGGTCCACCGGCCGCTTGAAGGCCGTGAGCCCCATCCAGACGATCGGGAACAGGATCAGGAACAGCACGAGCAGCAGGATGGCCGCCTCCACCGCGCGCCCGATCAGCTTCCGCCGTCGCGCCGCCGCGGCCCGCGCCGCGATGCTCATGTCGGGCCCGCCTTGCGCAGCACGAGGCGCATGTACCAGATCGCCAGGACCACCAGCATCGCCGTCAGGATCCAGGCGACCGCGCTGGCATAGCCCATGTCGTACCAGCGGAAGGCGATGGAATAGACGAGATAGGCGAGCGTGACGGTGGAACTGCCCGGGCCGCCGCCCGTGAGCGTCACCACCTGGTCGAACATCTTGAGCGCGAAGACCGTCTTGAGGATGGCGACGACGGCCAGCACCGGCAGCAGCGCCGGGATCGTCACGTCGCGCAGCACCTGCCATTCGGTGGCGCCATCCATGCGCGCCGCTTCCTCGGGTTCCCTCGGCAGCGCCGCCAGGCCGCCGAGCACCACCAGAGTCATGTAGGGCACCCAGCGCCAGACATCGGAGAACACCAACACGAGCAGCGCCGCCCAGGGATCGGCAAGCCAGACGAAGCCCTGGAAGCCGGGCAGCAACCCGTTCAGCAGGAAGGTGAAGACGCCCATCTCCGCGTTGAACATGAACCGGAAGGAGATGCCGACGAGCGCGGGGGAGACGGCGAAGGGCAGGATCAGCACCGCCCGCGTCACGCTCTGCAGCACGCCCGCGCGGCGGAGCAGCAGCGCAAGCCCGAGCGAGGCGAGCACGGTGATCGTGACATCGATCGCCACGAAGCTCGCCGTCACGCGGAACGCGCCGGCGAAGTCCGGGTCGTCGGTCAGCGCGATCACGTAATGCTCGGCCCCGATGAAGGGGCCGGGCGTGGGTGAGCGCGTCAGCCGCCAGTCGCGGAAGCTGGTGAGCAGCGAGACCGCGAGCGGCCAGATGGTCGTGCCGATGACGATGAGCGCCGCTGGCAGGATCAGCACATACTTCAGCCAGCGGTCGCGCATCGTTCAGCCGCGCCGCGTGATGCGCCGCACCTGCGCCGCCGCCGCGTTGAAGGCATCCGCCACGCTGCGCTGGCCGGTCGCCGCCTCGCTCATCGCGGTCTCCAGCGCCTCGCTGATCTGGGGCCAGTCCGGGCCGAAGGTGATGGATTGCGTCGCGCGCAGCCCTTCGGCCGCGAAGCGGTGCATGCCGCCGAAGCGGGCGTTCACCGCCTCGTCCACGAGGTTGGGCTGCATCACCGCGACCACGTCGGATTCGCGCGGATCGAGCAGAATCTCGCGCTCCAGCGCCGGGTTGGCGATCCAGGTCAGCAGCTCCATCGCCGCATCCTTGCGGCGCGACCGGCGCGTGAGGCCCCAGACCCAGGTATTGGTGAAGGTGGTGCGCGGCCGCCCCGCATAGCTCGGCATCGGCGCGAAACCGATCTGCGGCGCGGCAAGCCGGCTCGCCTGCGGGTTCGCCAGCGTCGCGCGGACCCACCACCAGACCGGCAGCATCGCCGAATTGCCCTGGCCGAAGCTGTTCACCGCATCCTGCTCCGCGAAGGAGACGGCGCCGGCCGGCGTCACGCGGTGGCGGCGCAGCAGGTCCACATAGTCCTGAACCGATTGCAGCGCGGCGGCGGAGGTGAAGGCGGGCTGGCCGCGCTCGTCGAACAGCGTCCCGCCGCGGCCCCAGAGGAAATTGTACCAGACCATCAGGTTCTGGCCGTTGTTGCGCCCATAGGGCACCGCGACGCCGCTGACGTTCGGCTCCCGCTGCTGGATCGCGAGGCCGGTGGTGACGAGGTCCTCCCAGGTCGCGGGTACAGTGAGGTTGTGCTTCTCGAACAGGTCGCGGCGATAGAACAGCAGCTGCACATGGCCGCGGCTCGGCAGGCCGAGAAGCTGGTTGTTGACCCGCCCCTGGCGCAGATGCGCTTCCGGCCAGCGGTCGAGCGGGATGCCCTTCTCGCCGACGCGCGCGTCGATCGGCTCGAGCAGGTTGGCGAGGGAGGCGACCCACTGGTCCATGACGATGGCGAGGTCGTAGTCGCCGCCGCCGCCGACCATCTCGGCGGCCAGCGCCTCGCGCATATTGGCGAAGGGGACGAAGGTGTAGCGCGCGGTGATGCCGGTCTGCTCGGTGAAGGCGGCAAGCCGCGCCTCATGCGCGCGGAACTGGGTGGCGACGACGCAGAGCACCTTCAGCTCGGTGCCCGCGAAGGGCTTGCCGGCGCGCAGCCCCGGCGTGGCGGTGACGCTGGCCTGTGCCGGCAGCGTGCCGAGCGCGGTGGCGGCGGCGAGCCCGCCGAGCAGTTCACGACGACGCACGCCCATGGCGCTGTCCCTCCCTGGTTGCATACGCATGCAAAGCATGGCGAAGCCTGCCCGCCTTGGCAAGCCTCATCCGCGCCGCTGCGCGATCATCCGGTGCAGCGACAGCTCGTCCACTAGCCACCAGGCACGGTGGATGCGCGGCCCGGCGAACTCGGCCTGCGTGATGCCGAGAACGAGCACCTCGGCGCCCGAAGGCGGGCCGAAGGCGCCGTAGCCGTCATGCGGACCCGCCAGCCGCCACCGCACCGCGACGCGCACTGGCCGGCCGGGCTCCTCCAGCGCGATCGAGTGGTCCACGACCAGCCGCGCGCCAGGAAAGGCGGCGAGGTAGCCGAGCAGGAAGCGATCCAGCGCCGGCAGCCCTGCGACATGCCGGTTGCCGGGCAGGACCAGCGCCACCGCGCGCTCATGCAGATCGGGGAGCGCGGACAGCCGCGCCTCGTTGAACACCGCCTCCAGCATCGCCGCCAGCGCCTCGGCCGCCCAATGCGGCTGGCGGAGGGCATGCGCCTCCGCCTCGCCGCGCCGCACCGCGGCCGCCATCTCGAGGTGCCACGGCGCCGTGTCGCGCGCGGCGAGGCGGCGCGCATGCTCGGCCGGATCGAGCCCGAGCTGGAGCGCGATGCCGGCCTGGTCGCGCACCAGCCATTCCTCGGCGATGACGCCATCCTTCACCAGGCAGTCCGCGACCGTCAGCGTCTCGACCCGCCGCCCGGTCGGCGCACCGAACAGGCCATCCCCGAGATGCGTCATGGTGGAGCGTACGCGATGCGAGGAAAGCAGGCCGCGCGCCGGCCCGTCATCGGACCAGATCACGTCCTCGCCGAGCAATTGCCGGTCGGGGAAGGCATGCAGCGTCTCGAGCGTTCCGCGCACCACCGCCTCCGCGCCCTCCACGAGGCCGGCCGGCGTGAGCATCACGCAATCCGGCGCATACCAGCGGCGGATCAGGTGGATGCCGCGCTGTTCCCAGATGCGCTCGGTGATGCCGAGGATGTAGTCCGGCAGCGTCGCGTAGCCGTCGAGACCGGTCACGCCAGCTCCTCCGCCGCGCGCCAGACCAGCGCGCCCTCCCGCGAGACGCAGCCTTCGGCGGGCACCCGCGCCGAGCCGCGCACCATCAGCTCGCCGCGCAGGACGACGTGGCGCACCGGCGCGTCCGGCGTCTCGATCAGCTCCGTCATCAGCCCGATCGCGGCTTCCACCATCGGCATCAGCGGCTGCGCGAAGGAGGTGAGCGAGAAGCTCGGCCAGCGCGCCACCGGCGTGTCGTCGAAGCCGACCACGGAGAGGTCGCGTGGGATGCGCAGGCCGAATTCGTGCCGCGCCACCTCCATCATCGCGGTCGCCATCAGGTCGTTGGCGCAGAACACAGCATCCGGCCGGTCCTCGCGCGCCAACAGACGGCGCGCCGCGGCGGCGGCCGCGTCGAAGCGGTAGAGCCCGACTTCGCGCAGCGGCGCCGGATGGCCGAGTTCGGCGAGCCCGCCGGCGAAGCCGCGCTCCCGGTCGCGGCTCGTGGAGGAGTTCTCGATCCCCGCCATGAAGGCGCACCGCCGGTGGCCGCCGGCGGCGAGGAACTCCGCGATCAGCCGCCCGCCGCGCTGGTTCTCGCCGGTGACGGAGGACACCTCGGCGCCGCGCGCCGTGCGGTTGAACAGCAGCACCGGGATGCCGGCCGCGCGGCATTCCTCGGCCAGCGCGGAGGAGAGCGTGGTGGAGGCGAGGATCAGCCCGTCCACGCGCCAGTCCAGCACCTCGCGCAGCAGCGGGTCGGCGCTGCGCCCGGCCTCCGGCGTGAACAGCAGCAGCTGGTAGCCGCGCGCGCGCAGCCCGCGCGAAAGCGCCTCCAGCGCGTCCGGGTAGAACAGGTTGTGCAGGTTCGCCATGGCGACGCCGATGATGCGGCTGCGCCTGGTGATCATCGCCCGGGCGATCGCGTTCGGCCGGTAGCCGAGCGCGCGCGCCGCCTCCAGCACGCGCGCGCGCGTCTCCTCCGAAATCGAGGCGCCGGCCGTGAAGGCGCGGCTCACGGCGGATTGCGAGACGCCGGCGCGGCGCGCGACATCGGTGGCCGTGGCGGGCCGCTTGCGTTCGCCGCTCATTCCGCTGTCCAGCCGCCATCCACCATCAGCGAGCTTCCCGTCATCAGCGCCGCGGCGTCGGAGCAAAGGAAGACGATGGCGCCCATCAGGTCCTCGACCTGGCCGACACGGCCGAGCTTGATCTTCCGCAGCACATCGGCCTTGAAGGCCGCATCCTCGAAATAGGGCCGGGTCAGAGGCGTCTCGATGAAGGTCGGGCAGAGCGTGTTCACGCGGATGCCATGCGGCGCGAGGTCGATCGCCATCGCCCGCGCCAGCCCCTCGATGGCCCATTTCGACGCGCAATAGACGCTGCGCCGCGCCCCGCCGACATGGCCCATCTGGGAGGAGACATGTACGATCGCACCGGCGATCCCGGCCTCGATCATGCCGCGCGCCACCGCCTGCGCGGCGAAGAAGGCGGCGCGGACATTCAGGCCCATCACCGCGTCGAAATCCTCGGCCGTGACCTCCGTGAAGGGCCGCGGACGGTTGGTGCCGGCGTTGTTGACCAGCGCGTGGAAGGGGCCCACTGCGGCAATGGCGGCGGCACTCTCCACCAGGTCGTTCACGTCCAGCACCAGCGCCTCCGCCGCGCCGCCACCGGCGCGGATCGCAGCGGCCGCCGCCTCGATCTCCTCGCGCGTGCGCGCAGCCAGCACCACATGCGCGCCGGCTTCCGCGAGCGCCGCCGCCGCGCCGAGCCCGATGCCGCGCCCCGCCCCGGTGACGAGCGCGCGGCGGCCATCGAGCCGCATCGAGGGCGTGCGGGGAAGCCGCATCACTCGGCCGCCTGCCCGTACGGCACGTTGCGGCGACCGTAGCGCCGCAGCCGGATATTCGCCTGCTCCGCATGGCCGACGAAACCCTCCAGCATGCAGAGCCGCGAGCAATAGGCCCCGATCATCGCGCTTGCTGCGTCGGTCAGCACGCGCTGATACGTCACGGTCTTGAGGAACTTGCCCACCCAGAGGCCGCCCGTGTAGCGCGCGGCGCCGAGCGTCGGCAGGGTGTGGTTGGTGCCGATCACCTTGTCGCCGTAGCTGACATTGGTGCGCGGGCCGAGGAACAGCGCGCCGTAGTTGGTCATGCGCCGGAGGAACAGGTCGTCGTCGCGCGTCATCACCTGCACGTGCTCGCTGGCGATGCGGTCGGCCTCACGGACCATCTCGTCGAGGTCGTCGCAGAGGATGACCTCGCCATAGTCGGCCCAGGCCCTGGCCGCGATGCCCGCGGTCGGCAGGATGGTGAGCAGCCGCTCCACCTCCGCCATCGTCGCGCGGGCGAGCTTCTCGGAATCGGTCAGCAGGATCGCCGGCGAGGTCGGCCCGTGCTCGGCCTGGCCGAGCAGGTCGGTCGCGCAGAGTTCCGCATCCACCGTCTCGTCCGCGATCACCAGCGTCTCGGTCGGCCCGGCGAAGAGGTCGATGCCCACACGGCCGAACAACTGCCGCTTCGCCTCCGCGACGAAGGCGTTGCCGGGCCCGACGAGCATGTCCACGGGGCGGATGCTCTCGGTGCCGAGCGCCATCGCGCCCACCGCCTGCACCCCGCCGAGGCAGTAGATCTCGTCGGCCCCTGCCAGGTGCTGCGCCGCGACGATGGCTGCCGCGGGGCGTCCCTCGAAGGGCGGCGCGCAGGTGACGATGCGCGGCACGCCCGCCACCTTCGCCGTCACCACGGACATATGCGCCGAGGCCAGCAGCGGATACTTGCCGCCCGGCACGTAGCAGCCGACGGCATTGACCGGAATGTTGCGGTGGCCGAGCACGATGCCCGGCAGCGTCTCCACCTCGATGTCCTTCAGCGCGTCCCGCTGGTGCTGCGCGAAGTTCCGCACCTGCTCCTGCGCGAAGCGGATATCCTCGATCGCACGGGCGGGCAGTTCCGCGACGCAATCGCGGATCTCGCGATCGGTCAGGCGGAAATCCGCGCGCTCCCAGCGGTCGAAGCGTGCCGACATCTCCCGCACGGCGGCGTCGCCGCGCGCGGCGATATCGGCCAGCAGGCGCTCCACCGTCGCGCGCACTTCGGCCTGCGCGGCGTCCTTCGCGGCCGCGCCGATGGATCGCTTCAGCCAGCGTGCCATGCCGTTTCCTCCGTTCCCTGGCCGTGCAGAGTGCCCTCGGTCTGCATGCGTATGCAAGTCCCGGAGACGGCGCTTCGAGGCTTGGCGGGCCGGGATCGCCGCCCTAGGCTCACGAGATCGGCAACCGGGCTGGGACACGGATGGTCACCGCGCGCGGCACCGCGACGCTCATGCTGGCCCCTGCGGGCCTCATCTTCCTGGTGTTCTTCGCCGTGCCCTTCGTGGTCATGGCGACGATGAGCCTGCTCACGGCCAATCCCCTGGTCCGGCCCGATGCCGCCTTCACGCTGCGCCACTACGAACGCATGGTGGACGACATCTACTATTACGAGGTGCTGTGGCAGACGCTGCGCCTCGGCCTGCTGACCACCGCGCTCTCGCTGCTGATGGGCTATCCGCTGGCCTTCCTGCTGGCGCGCATGCGCTCGCCGATCGGGCGCAGCCTGCTGCTGATGGCGGTGATCGCGCCGATGGTGATGGGGCTCGTGGTCCGCACCTATGCCTGGCTCGGCATGTTCTCGAACCGCGGCGTCATCAACGGCACGCTGCTCGGCCTCGGCCTGATCGAGGAGCCGATCGCCTTCCTCGGCCGCGAATCCTCGGTCGTCATCGCGCTCTGCCACATCTACGTCCCCTTCATGATCCTGACGCTCACCGGCGTCATCGCGCGCATCGACCCGCGGCTCGAGGAGGCCGCGCGCGGCCTCGGCGCCAGCCGCGTCGCCGCCTTCCTGCAGGTGACGCTGCCACTCTCGATGCCGGGCATCCTCGCCGGCTCGCTCCTCGTCTTCGCGCTGGCGATCAGCGCCTATGTCACGCCCATCGTCATCGGCGGCTACGAGATCCAGACCCTGCCGATGCTGATCTTCCAGCAGGTCTCGGCCAGCTTCAACCTGGGCTTCGCGGCCGCGCTCGGCGTGGTGCTGCTCGTCGTGGCGCTCGGCCTCGTCTTCGCCTATGGGCGGGCGATGCAGCGCGTCGCGCGCGGGGCGCTCTAGCGATGCGCGCCGCCTTCCTCATCCTCTGCGGCCTGGTGCTCGCCTTCCTGCTGACGCCGGTGCTGATCGTGCTCTGCTTCGCGGTGAACCCCGAGCCCTTCCTCGCCTTCCCGCCCTCCGGCGTCTCGCTGCGCTGGTTCGTGAAGTTCGTCACCAGCCGCGACTTCATGGCCGCCTTCGGCCTCTCGCTCGGCCTCGGCCTCGCCACCGTGATCCTCGCGGGCATGATGGGCACGCTCGCCTCGCTCGCCCTGGTGCGGTCGAGCCTGCCGGGGCGGAAGGCGCTGACCGGCCTGTTCCTCTCGCCGATCGTGCTGCCGACCATCCTCACCGGCTTCGCGCTGTTCCAGCTCGCCATGGTGGCCGGCGTCGGGCGCAACGTGTGGATCCTGCTCGCCGGCCATCTGGTGGTGGCGACGCCCTATGTGATGCGCACCGTGCTCGCCGTGCTCGCCAATTTCGACCGCAGCCTGGAGGAAGCCGCGCGCGGCCTCGGCGCGACGCCGGCCGCCGCCTTCCGCGAGGTGACGCTGCCGCTGATCCGCCCCGGCGTCATCGCCGGCTGCCTCTTCGCCTTCATCGTCAGCTTCGACCAGTTCCCGGTGAGCCTCTTTCTCGTCTCGCCGGGGAACGAGACGCTGCCGATCGCGATGTTCAACTATCTCCGCTTCGATTTCGACGGCACCATCGCCGCCGCGAGCACCGTCTCCATCCTGCTCGCCGTCGCGCTGGTGCTCGGCATCGAGCGGACCATCGGCCTGCAGGAATACGCGAAGCTCTGAACCCAGAGAGGAGGCTTGCACCATGACCACCCGCCGCATGCTGCTCGGCGCCGCCGCCGGCACGCTGGCCTTTCCCGCGCTGACCGGCGCGCAGGGCGCGAACACGCTCCGCATCACCGGCTGGGGCGGCCGCTGGGGCGAGCTGTCGCGCCAGCAGGTGATCCCCGCCTTCGAGCGCCAGTTCAACTGCCGCGTCGAGGTGGACACCGCCTTCCCCTTCGTCCCGAAGCTGCTTGCCAGCCCGCGCGGCCGGCCGATCTACGACGTGCTCCACACCAATTCCAACGAGCAGTGGAGCGTCTTCGACCAGGGCCTGGTGGAACGCCGCCCCGATCTCGCGAAGGTGCCGAACGCGCAGGCGATCTATCCCTACGCCACCTCCGACGAAGTCGTCGGCATCGTGATGTTCACCTCCGCCATCGGCCTGGCCTGGCGGCGGGACCGCATCCAGCAGGGCCCGGTGAGGTGGGGCGACCTGTGGGATGCGCGCTTCGCCGGCCAGCGCGGCTCCTACCTCATTCCGGCGAACAGCCTCGGCCAGGTGATGTTCATGATGGCCGGCCGCGTCTTCGGCACCGGCTACCGCGACCTCGACGCCGCCTTCCGCGCGATGGAGCGCCTGCGCCCGATCCGGCTGTTCGACTTCACCGGCGGGATGGAGAACGCGCTGCTCGCCGGCGAGCTTTCCATCGGCGTGCTGCACGACACCGCGACCTATCGCCACCAGGAACGCATCCCGCTGGAATTCACCGCCCCGCGGGAGGGCGTGGTCGCGCTGGAGCAGGTGCTCTCGGTCACGCGCGGGACGCAGATGACGGAACTCGCCCATGCCTGGATCAACCACATGCTCTCGCCGGACGTGCAGAAGCTGCTGGCGGAGGATCTCTGGTTCAGCCCGGTGCGGCGCGACATGCAGCTTGCGGAACGCTATCGCGGCAAGCTGCTGACCACGCCGGAACAGGTCGCCACGCTGACGCAGATGCCCTGGCAATGGTACAACAGCCAGAAGGACCGCATCGACGACCGCGTGAACCGGATCTTCCGGGGCTGACGCGGTGGCGGGTGTCGTCCTCGATGCCGTCACCAAGGTCTTCCCGGGCGGCACCCGCGCGGTAGACGGCATCCGCCTCGAGATCGCGGAGGGCGAGTTCTTCTCCCTCCTCGGGCCCTCCGGCTGCGGCAAGACCACGACGCTGCGCATGGTCGCCGGCTTCGAGCTGCCGGATGCCGGCCGCATCGAGGTGGGCGGGCGCGATGTCACCAGCCTGCCGCCGGAACAGCGCGACATGGGCATGGTGTTCCAGAACTACGCGCTGTTCCCGCACCGCACCGTGGCGGAGAACGTCGCCTTCGGCCTGAAGATGCGGAAGGTCCCGAAGGAGGATTCGGCACGTCGCGTGCGCGACGCGCTCGCGATGGTCCGCCTCCAGGGCCTCGAGGAACGGCGGCCCTCCCAGCTATCGGGCGGCCAGCAGCAGCGCGTGGCGCTGGCGCGCGCCATCGTCATCAACCCCACCGTCCTGCTCTGCGACGAGCCGCTCGGCGCGCTCGACAAGAAGCTGCGCCAGGCGATGCAGTTCGAGCTGAAGGAGCTCCACCGCCGCCTCGGCCTGACCCTGATCTACGTCACGCACGACCAGGAGGAGGCGCTGACCATGTCGGACCGCATCGCCGTGATGCGCGCCGGCCGCATCGCCCAGCTCGGCGCGCCGCGCGAGATCTACGACCGCCCGACGAGCCGCTTCGTTGCGGATTTCATCGGCGACACCAACATCCTCGAAGGCCGCGCGGAGGGCACGACGCTGCACCTCGAAGGCTGGTCGAGCCCGCTGCCCGAAGCGGCGTCCGGTGCCACTGCCATCGCGCTGCGGCCGGAGCGCGTGCGGCTCGGCCCGCCCGGCGCGGGGCTGGCCGATGCGCGGGTGGAGGAGGCGAATTTCCTCGGCGATGCGGTGCTGCTGAAGCTCGCGCTGCCCGGCGGCGTCACGCTGCTGGCCCGTGCCCCGCGCGAGACCGATCCGGCGCTGATGGTCCCGGACGCCACCGCCTCCGTCGCGTGGCGCGCCGAAGACCCCGTGCCGCTTGCGCCCGAATGAGCGCGCTCCGCGTCATCACCATCGGCCAGGCGCCGCGGCCGGACCTGGAGGCGGAGATCGCGGCCGCGGTGCCGGGGCTTCGCGTCGCGCTGGAAGGCGCGCTGGACGGGCTGAGCCGCGCCGAGCTCGCCGCCTGCGCGCCGCGGGATGGCGCGGATACGCTCTTCACGCTGCTGCCGAGCGGGGAGGGGATCGCCGTCTCCAAGGCGATCGTGACGGAGCGCCTCCGCGCGCGGCTGGCGGCGCTGCGCGGCCCGGTCCTGCTCGCCTGCACCGGCCATTTCGCCGGCCTGCCCGCGCGGGTGGACCTGGTGCAGCCCTCCGCGGTGCTGAACGCGCTGGCCGAGGCGCTGCTGCCGCAGGGCCGGCTCGGCCTCGCCGTGCCCTTCGCCGAGCAGATCCCGACCCTCGGCGCGAAGCGCGCGCGGCCGGGGATCGAGGTTGCGGCCGTCGCGCTGCGCCCGGCTTCCGACGAGGCGGCGCGGCGCGCGGCCGCGCGCGAGCTGGCGCGCGGCGCGCCCGATCTCGTGCTGCTCGACTGCATCTCCTACGGCCGGGCGGACCGGGCGGCGTTCCTCGCCGAACTCGCCTGCCCGGTGCTGCTGTCCATCGCGGTCGCCGCGCGCGCGGCGGCCTGCCTGCTGCCGGAGTGACGATGCCGCATCTGCGCGAACTCACGCTGGACGATATCGAGGCGCTGGCCGTCGGCGCCTGGGTGCTCGGCACCGGCGGCGGCGGCTCGCCCTATCTCGGGCTGCTCAACATGCGCCGCCTCTATGCCGAGGGGCATCGCGTGGCGCTGATGGACCCGGACGACCTCGCCGATGACGACATGGTCGCGGTGGTGTCCAACATGGGCGCGCCGCTGGTCGGGCAGGAGCGGCTGACGGATGCCGCCAATATCGCCCGCGCCGTCACGCTGATGGAGGAGTACATCGGCCGGCGCTTCGTCGGCATCATGTCGGTGGAGATCGGCGGCAACAACGGCATCCAGCCGCTGATGGCCGCGGCCCTGCTCGACCGGCCGGTGGTGGATGCGGACGCGATGGGCCGCGCCTATCCGGAAGCGCAGATGACCTCCTTCGCGGTGGGCGATCTCCAGCCCTGGCCGCTGACGCTCGTGGACCCGCGCGGGATCGAGGGCATCGTCGCGCGCGTGCCGACCTGGAAGTGGATGGAACGGATGTCGCGCAAGATGTGCGTGGAGGCCGGCTCCATCGCCGCCACCTGCAAGGCGCCGCGCACGGGGGCGGAGGTCAAGCGCTGGGGCATCCCCCGCACCACGACCCAGGCGATCAATCTCGGCCGCGCCATCCACGCCGCGCAGCGCGCGCATCGCGATCCGGTCGCGGCGATCCTGGAGACCGAGGACGGCCGGCTGATGTTCCGCGGCAAGATCGCCGATGTGGCGCGCCGCACCACGGAAGGCTTCCTGCGCGGCTCCACGCGTATCGAGGGGCTCGACGAGTTCCGCGCCAGCACGATGGAGATCGCCTTCCAGAACGAATGGGCGGTGGCCTGGCAGGATGGCGTGCCGCGGGTGATGACGCCCGACCTGATCTGCGTGCTGGACACCGTCTCCGGCGAGGCGATCGGCACCGAGACGCTGCGCTATGGCCAGCGCGTGACGGTGATCGCGCTGCGCGCGCCGCCGGTCTTCCTCTCGCCGCGCGGGCTGGACTTCGTCGGGCCCCGCGCCTTCGGCTACGACATCGAGTTCAAGAGCGTGTTCGCATGAGACGGCGCATCGGCATTGACGTGGGCGGCACCAACACCGATGCGGTGCTGCTCGAAGGCGATCGCGTGCTGCAGGCGGTCAAGACCCCGACCACCGCCGATGTGATGACGGGCGTGCGGCTCGCGCTCGCCGGCGTAGCGCCCGGCGTGGGCCCGGACGGCGTGCAGGCGGTGATGATCGGCACCACGCATTTCGTCAACGCGGTGGTGCAGCGGCGGGACCTCGCGCCGGTCGGTGCGCTCCGCATCGGGCTGCCGGCCGCGCGCTCGCTGCCCCCCTTCTGCGACTGGCCGGAGGACCTGGCCGCGCTCGCCCGCGGCCAGGTGCACATGGTGGAAGGCGGGCACGACTATGACGGCCGGCCGATCATGCCGCTCGACGAGACGGCCGTCGCCGCGGCGGCGCGGGCGATGCGCGCGGCGGGGATCGGCTGCGTCGCCATCGCCGCGATCTTCTCCCCGCTCGATCCCGCGATGGAAAGCCGCGCCGCCGAGATCGTGCGGCAGGAACACCCCGAGGCCGCCATCACCCTCTCGCGCGATCTCGGCCGGATCGGGCTGCTGGAACGCGAGAATGTCGCGCTGATGAACGCGGCCCTCGCCCGGCTCGCGCGGCACACCGTCGCCGCCTTCGAGGATGCGCTGGCCCGGGCCGGCATCCGCGCGCCGCTCTTCATCACGCAGAACGACGGCACGGTGATCCGGGCGGAACTCGCCGCTCGCTTCCCGGTGCTGTCCTTCGCGTCGGGCCCGACCAATTCGATGCGCGGCGCCGCCTTCCTCACGGGCCTCAAGGACGCGCTGGTGGTGGATGTGGGCGGCACGACGAGCGATGTCGGCGCGCTTCGCCACGGCTTCCCGCGCGAGGCCAATGCGGTGGTGCGCGTCGGCGGCGTGCGCACGCTGTTCCGCATGCCGGACCTGATGAGCTTCGGGCTCGGCGGCGGATCGCGCGTGCGGCGCGGCGCGGATGGAAGGGTGACGATCGGCCCGGATTCGGTCGGCTTCCGCCTGCCGGAGCTCGCGCGCATCTTCGGCGGCCCGGACCTGACGACAAGCGATGTCGCCGTCGCCGCGGGCCTGCTCGCGCTCGGCGATGCCAGCCGCGTCGCCGATCTCGATCCCGCGCTGCGCGATGCCGTGCTGGCGGAGGCGGCGCGCATGCTCGAGGACAGCGTGGACCGGATGAAGACCGAGGCAGCGGAAGTGCCGCTGCTGGCGGTCGGCGGCGGCGCCTTCCTCGTCCCGGATCGGCTCCCCGGAATCTCGCAGGTGCTGCGGCCGGAGAATGCGGCGGTGGCCAACGCCGTCGGCGCCGCCATCGCGCAGGTGAGCGGCGAGGCCGACCAGGTCTTCCGCGACATGACCCGCGCCGAGGCGCTGGCCGAGGCCGAGCGCATCGCGCGGGCCGATGCGGTGGCCGCCGGCGCCGATCCCGCGACGCTCGCGCTGGTGGACGTGGAGGACCTGCCGCTCGCCTACCTGCCGGGCAATGCGCTCCGCGTCCGCGCGCGCGTCGTCGGCGAGATCGCCGGCTAGGCCAGATCGCCGGACGGCGGTTTCCGCCGGGAGGCGTGAATCTGCCGCCCGGGCGATGCTCCTACAGCCGGCGCAGCGCCTCGCAGACCTGCTGCACCTGCGCGTCCGTCAGCTCGGGGAACATCGGCAGGCTCATCACCTCCTGCGCCGCGCGCGCCGTCTCGGCGCAATGTGCGGGGCCGAGTGCCGTGCGGCCGCGATAGGCGGGCTGGAGATGCACGGGCTGCGGATAGTGGATCGCGGTGGCGATGCCCTCGGCGCGCAGCCGCGCCATCACCGCCGCGCGGTCGGGCACGCGGAGCACATACTGGTGGAACACATGCTCCGCGCCCGCGCGCCGCGCCGGCGGCGCGAAGCGCGTGCCGGCGAGTGCGGTGTCATAGGCCGCGGCGATCGCCCGGCGGCGGGCATTGTTCGCATCCAGCACCTGGAGCTTCACGCGCAGGATCGCCGCCTGGAGCTCGTCGAGGCGCGAATTCACGCCGACCTCGGCGCTGATGTAGCGCTCCCGCCAGCCATATTGCCGGATCGCGCCGATCCGCTCGGCCAGCGCCGGATCGTCGGTGGTGAGCACGCCGCCATCGCCGAGCGCGCCCAGGTTCTTGGTCGGATAGAGCGAGTAGCACGCGACCGCGCCGTGATTGCCGACCTTGCGCCCGGCATAGGTCGCGCCATGCGCCTGGGAACAATCCTCGATCACCGCCACGCCATTTGCCGCGGCGGCTTCCAGCATCGGCGCCAGGTCGCAGGCCTGGCCGTAGAGATGCACCGGGATCACCGCGCGGATCGGCGGCAGGCCGGGCGGGGGATCGGCCAGCACGGCGGCCAGCTCCTCCGCATCCATCGTGTAGGTGTCGGGGTCGATGTCGAGCAGCAGCGGCGTGGCCCCCACCATCTCGATCGCGGCAACCGTTGCGACCGCGGTGTGCGAGACGGTCGCGACGGTGGCACCAGGCCCGATGCCGAGCCCGCGCAGCGCCAGCGTCAGCGCATCCGTCCCGTTGGCGCAGCCGATCGCATGCGCGGCCCCCTGCCAGGCGGCGTATTCCTGCTCGAAGGCGGCATCCTCCTTGCCGAGGATGTACCAGCCGGAGCCGAGCGCGCGCGCCACGGCGGCGTCGATCGCCTCCTTCTGCGCGCGATAGCCCGCGCCGGGATCGGCCTGCGGGACGGTGATGGCGATCGGTGCGTTCATCTTGCGGACCTCAGGCGATGTACTCGGCCAGCCGCGGCCGGTACCAGTCGAGCGAGCGGCGCAGCCCCTCATCCACCTCCACCCGCGGCCACCAGCCGGTGGCGGCGCGGAAGGCGCGGTCGTCGGCGGCGTAGCTGCCGATGTCGATGGGCGCGCGGTCGGCGGGGAATTCCCGGATCTCGTAGCTGCCCCGACCGCCATTCGCGGCGATCAGCTTCTCCGCGAGATCGCGGAGCGACAGCGGCGGCGCGCCGCCCAGGTTGAACACATGGCCCATCACCTGCGGCTCGGCCGCGCGCTGCGCGGCGCGCAGGAAGGCGTCCACCACGTCGTCGAGATAGGCGAGGTCGCGGAGCTGCTCGCCGCCCCAGACCTCGAAGGGCTCGCCCTCCAGCACGCGGCGGATCCAGATGCCGAGGAAGGTCTGCCGCGCATCCTTGATCCGCAGCCGCGGGCCGTAGCAGTTGGTCAGCCGCAGCGAGACGACGGGGCGATGATGCACCCGCGATTCCAGCAGCCAGTACTGCTCGCCGGCCCATTTCGAGACGCCGTTGGCATCCGGCGGGTTCACGGTGTGCTTCTCGTCCACCGGCAGGTATTGCGGGCGGCCGTAGAACTGCCGGGTCGAGGCATGCACCACCGCGGCCTTCGGCGCCGCCTCCCGCATCACGCCGATCAGCCGCACCTGCGCCACCGCGTTGATCGCGATGTCGGCCACCGGGTCGCGCTGGCCGCCCATGTGGCTCGTCTGCGCCGCCATGTTGAACAGCACGTCGATGCCCTGGCAGAGCGAATGCAGCTCCGCATCGCGGATGTCGCCGCGCACCAGCATCACGTTGCTGCCTTCGAGGTTGAGCGGCGAGGCCCCGCCATCGGGGGCCATCGCATCCAGCGCCACCACCCGCGCCCCCTGCGCCGCTAGCGCATGGCAGAGCCCGCTGCCGAGGAAGCCGGCGCCGCCGGTGACGAGCACGCGCTTGCCGCGCCAGTAGCCCTCGGTCACGACGCCTTCCCCAGCCGCTCGCCGGCATAGCGTTGCGCGCGGATCGGCCCCCACCAGGATTCGTGGTCGAGATACCAGCGCAGCGTCGCCTCCAGCCCGCCCTCGAAATCATGCCGCGCCCGCCAGCCCAGCGCGGCCTCGGCGCGGGAGGGGTCCATCGCGTAGCGGAAATCGTGGCCCGGGCGGTCCTTGACGAAGGTGATCAGCCGCTCGCGCGGGCCGGCGGGGTCGGGGCGCAGCCGGTCCAGCACGGCGCAGATCGCCTTCACCACCTGGAGGTTCGTCCGCTCCTGCCGCGGCCCGATGCAGTAGGTGGCGCCGGGCTGCCCGGCGCCGAGGGCCGCCACGCACAGCGCCTCCGCATGGTCGTCCACATGGATCCAGTCGCGGATGTTCGACCCGTCCCCGTAGACCGGCAGCGCCCGCCCCTCGAGCGCGTTGAGCGCGACGAGCGGGATCAGCTTCTCCGGGAACTGCCAGGGGCCGTAGTTGTTGGTGGTGTTGGAGACGAAGGCCGGCAGCCCGTAGGTGTGGTGCCAGGCGCGCACCAGATGGTCGGACGCCGCCTTGGAGGCGCTGTAGGGGCTGCGCGGATCGTAGGGCGTCGTCTCGTCGAAGGGCTTGTCGCCGTGATGCAGCGCGCCGAACACCTCGTCGGTCGAGACATGGTGGAAGCGGAAGGCGGCCCTGGCGGCGGGGGGCAGCCCGGCCCAATGGTCACGCGCCGCCTCCAGCAGCACCTGGGTGCCGACGACGTTGGTCGCGATGAAGGCCGCCGGGCCGTCGATGGAGCGGTCCACATGGCTCTCGGCGGCCAGGTGCATCACCACCTCGGGGCGCCATTCGGCGAAGGCCGCGCGCATCGCGGCCGCGTCGCGGATATCCGCCTTCACATGCACATGCCGCCGGTGCCCGCGCGCCTCCTCGAGCGCGGCGTGGCTCGCGGCGTAGGTCTCGCAGTCCACATTGACGAGGACGTGGTCGGTGGTGCGGAGCAGCCGGCGGATGACGGCGGAGCCGATGAAGCCGAGACCGCCGGTGATCAGGATGGTCATGCGCGGAACCTGGGGAGACCTCACGTTTCTGTCAGCCGATTGCGGCGAAAGCAGGACCGCGACCCGGCCGCATCAGGGCCGCGGCGTCAATCCCCCTCCGGCGGCGGGTGCCGCCGCGGGCGGGGCGGGTCCGCCGCGGCGCGGTGGTCGCGCGCGCGCATGATCTCGGCGAAGCCGAACAGCAGCAGCAGCTGGCCCGCCACCACCTGCAGGCTTGCCAGCACCCTTATGCCGTTGTCATGCGGGTGGATGTCGCCGTAGCCGACGGTGGAGAGCGTCGCCAGCGAGAAATGCAGCGCATCCGAATAGGTGATGCGCATCGGCCCGCCCGGCCCGTTGAACAGCGGGATCTGCGACAGCCCGTCGGAGACGCGGTAGCCCGCCGCGAAGACCACCACCAGCAGCGCATAGAGCAGCAGGAAGGCCGCCGCCGGCACGACGAGATGGCTGAGCCGGTGCGAGATCTCGTCCATGATGAGCGAGACATCCACCAGCAGCCGCACCACTTCCCGCTCGGCGGCGGCGACGATGCCGGCGATCAGCGTCATGGCGAGCATCAGCGCCAGCCCCTGCGCCACCGGCTCCAGCCGGTTCAGCGGCAGGGCGAAGCTCAGCAGACCGATCGCCACGCAATAGAGCAGCCAGCGGGCGGAATGGCTCAGCGTGTCGAGCTCCGCCTCCGATTTGTGCGCGACGAGCGCCGCCATCTCCCGCCGGCGCCACCAGGTCAGCCCGAGGAAGGCGGCGACCGGCAGCAGGAAGGAGATGGCGCGCGACCAGTCCGGCGCGCCCGGGAACTGCGCGCGCCCCAGCACGACGAAGAGCGTGGCATAGAGCGCGAGGCCGGCCGCCGTGCCGATGGCGAAATGCACCCCGCGCGGGAACAGCCAGTAGAGGAAGCCGAGCCCGACCCCGGCCGAGCCGATCACCGCGGCCGAGAGCAGCCAGCCATCGTCCCCCACCCCCCAGGCGACGAGGATCGCGAGCAGGATGGAAAAGGCGGTCGCCCGCAGCCAGGAGCCGAGGCGCGGCGGATGGGTCACGCAGGCCGCCTCATGACGCCTTGGCGACCCCGGTGATCTCGACCTTCCAGGCGGGGTCCACCAGCGGCGCCTCGATCGTCATGCGCGCCGGCTTGTGCGCCGGGTCGAGCCAGGCATCCCAGGCCCGGTTCATCGCCGGTGCGTCGCGGATATCGGCCAGCACCACCGTCACGCTCAGCAGCGCGCGCTTGTCCGTCCCGGCCTCGGCCAGCAGGGCGTCCACCTGGCGGAGGATGTCGGCGGTCTGGCCCTCGGCATCCAGCGTCGCATCGTCGGCGACCTGCCCGGCGAGCCAGACGAAGCCCCCCGAAACGACGGCGCCGGACAGGCGGCTTTCCTCGGCGAGGCGGCGGATGGTCATGCTTCCCTCCGATCGTGCTGCGCGTGTAACAGGGCGGGGACGGAGACTGCCATGCTCACGATTCTCGACAAGATCATGCTCGCCAGCCGCTGGCTGCTGGCGGTGTTCTATCTCGGGCTGGCGGTCGCGCTCGCGGCCTATGCGGTGCGCTTCGCGCAGAAGCTCGCGAAGTTCGCCGCCGAGGCCTTCACCGCCAGCGACACGGCGATGCTGATCGCGCTGCTGCACCTGCTGGATGCGGCGCTGATCGCCTCGCTCGTCGTGATGGTGGCCATCGCCTCCTATGACAGCCTGGTCAGCCGCCTGACGCCGGACGAGGAGGCGCGGCGGAAATCCTGGGTGGCGCTGGTGGATCCCGGCAATCTCAAGATCAAGCTCGGCACCGCGCTGATCGCCATCTCCTCGATCCACCTGCTGCAGATCTTCATGGAGGTGGACCAGTACGACGACCGGCGGATCGTCTGGGCGCTGGCGATCCATGGCAGCTTCCTCGCCGGCGTGCTCGTGCTCGGCCTGCTCGACCGGCTGCAGGACAAGAACGGCAAGTAGCTACCCGGCCAGATGCGGTCGCCGCCACCAGCGCGCGATCAGCCCATCCACCGGCCCGCCCAGCACCGAGGCGGCCCAGAACAGCCCCGCCGCCAGCACGATCGCCGGCCCGGAGGGCAGGTCCGCGTGGAAGGAGAGCAGCAGGCCCGAGACCGCCGCGAGCACCGCCAGCGCCACCGCGGCCGCCACCATCCCGCCGAGTTCCCGCGACCAGTGCCGCGCCGCCACCGCCGGCAGCATCATCAGCCCCACCGCCATCAGCGTGCCCATCGCCTGGAAGGCGGCCAGCACGTTCAGCACCACGAGCGCCAGGAACAGCATGTGCCAGGCCCCGCCGCCGGCCCCCTCGGCGCGGGCGAAGGCGGGATCGAAGGTCTCGAGCGCCAGCGGCCGCCAGGCAAACGCGAGCGCAGGCAGGGTGAGCGTCGCGACGCCCGCCATCAGGAATAGCGCGGCGTCGTCCACGCCGAGCACCTGGCCGAACAGCATCCGCGTGAGATCCGCCGTGTCGCCGCGCAGCGAGACGAGGGTGACGCCGAGCGCGAGCGCGATGAGGTAGAGCGCGGTCAGCGCCGCATCCTCCCGCCCGCCCGTCGCGCGGGACAGCGCGCCGGCGCCGAGCGCGACGAGAAGCCCCGCGACGAGCCCGCCGAGCGACATGGCCGGCACCGAAAGCCCCGCGATCAGGAACCCCGCCGCGATCCCTGGCGTGACGCCGTGCGCCAGCACCTCCGCCGTCAGGCTGGTCCGCCGCAGCATGAGGAACACGCCGAGCGGCGGCGCGGCGACCGCCAGCGCCAGGCAGCCGACCAGCGCGCGGCGGAGGAAGCCGAATTCAAGGAAGGGTTCGAGCATGCCGATCTCCCTCCCCCCTTGCGGGGGAGGGTCGGGGTGGGGGGGCATCGCAACGGGGCGCCCTGATCCTCGCACCCCCACCCCGACCCTCCCCCGCATTGCGGGGGAGGGAGGAGGGCACTACGCCGCGCACGCCCGCGCCGCCTCGTCCCAGCCTTCGGCCATCATCCGGGCCTTCAGCCGGTTCGCGGCACTCAGCACCTCGGCCGTGGGGCCCTGCGCGATCTTCTCGCGGGCGATCAGCAGCGTCTCGGGGAAGGCGTCCCGCACCAGTTCGAGGTCGTGCAGCACCGCGATCACCGTCCGCCCCTCGCCATGCCAGCGCTGCAGCACCGCCAGCAGGTCGGCGGCCGTCCGCGCATCCACGGCGTTGAACGGCTCGTCGAGCAGGATCAGGTCGGCGTCCTGCACCAGCAGGCGGGCGAACAGCAGCCGCTGGAACTGCCCGGCGGACATCTCGCCCACCGGCCGGCGTCCGAAGCCGCGCAGCCCGACCGCCTCCAGCGCCGCCTCGGCGCGGTCGAGATCGGCCGGCGCGGCGCCGCGGAACGGCCCGAGGCGGGACCAGAGGCCCTGCAGCACCACGTCGCGGCAGAGGATCGGGAAGGCGCGGTCCATCCCCGCCTGCTGCGGCAGCAGCGCGAGCCGCGGCGCCACCCCATCGGCGCGGGCCATCGCGATCCGCCCCTCATCCGCCCGGTGCAGCCCGGCGACCGCGCGGAGCAGCGTGGTCTTGCCCGCCCCGTTCGGCCCGACGATCGCCGTGAGGCTGCCCGGCGCGAAGCGGGCCGACAGGTGATGCACCGCCGGATGCCGCCGATAGGTGGCGGTCAGGTGCTCGATGCGGAGTTCGGGCCCGCGCATGGTCACGCCGCCATCGCCCAGAGCACGCCGAGCCAGAGCAGGCCGAGCACGCCCGCCGTGAGCAGCAGACGCGCGCCGGCACCGGCGGACAGCGCGAGGGGGTTGGGGGGGAGACGCATTGTGACCTTATAACGTTGCACACCCTATAGCGCCGGCATGGCGCCTGGGCAAAGGGTCCCTGGCGGCCTACCTCAGCGGCAGATGCAGGGCAGCCCCGACTCGCCGACCCCCCCGCCCGCCGGGGATCCCCCAGGGGACCCGGAAGCCGCCCTCCGCGCCGCGCTCGCCCGCCAGCGGGCGCTCGCGACCTTCCTGCTGCTGGTGATGGCCGGGGTGGTGTTGGGCAGCTACGCCCTGCCGCCCGGCTACTGGACCGATCTGCTCCAGGCCTCGGCCAAGGCCGGGCTGGTCGGCGGCATCGCCGACTGGTTCGCGGTGACGGCGCTGTTCCGCCGCCCGCTCGGCCTGCCGATCCCCCATACCGCGATCATCCCGCGCCAGAAGGAGCGGCTGGGCAACGCGCTCGGCCGCTTCGTCGCCAACCACGTGTTCACCGAGGCCGAGGTCCGCCGCGTGCTGGGCCGGCTCGATCTCGGCGCGATCCTGCGCGACTTCCTCGCCGACCCGGCCGCCGTCCGCCCCGCCGCGGTGGCGCTCGCCGGCGCGATGCCGCGGGTGCTCGCGAGCCTCGAGGATGGCCGCGCCAAGCGCCTGCTGACCCGCCTGGTGCCGCGGCTCGCCGGCGGCCCGGCGAGTGCGAAGGTCATCGCCCGCGCGCTGACCGCGCTGATCGAGGGCGGCCGCCACCAGGAGGTCTTCGGGCTCGCGGTCGGCCAGCTCAAGGCCGTGCTCGGCGCGAAGGAGGACCAGCTCCGCGCCGCGATCGAGACGCGCGTGCGGGCGGAGGGCGGCCAGCTCGTCGGCTGGCTCGCCGGCGCGACGATCGCGCGCCGCGTGCTGGCCGCGCTGAATGCCGAGCTCGACAAGGTCGAGCCCGGCGATTCCGACCTCCGCCGCGCCTTCGAGGCCTGGATCCGCGCCGAGATCGCGCGGATGGAAAGCGACCCCGCCCGCGCCGCCGCGATCGGCCGCGCCGTGCGCCAGGGCCTTTCGCATCCCGCCGTCGCCGCCTGGCTCGGCGATGTCTGGGCGCGGCTGCGGGTGGCGCTGGAGGAAGATGCGGCGAAGCCCGATGGCCGCACGGTGGACGTGCTGGCCGGCCTGCTCGGCAATCTCGGCCAGGTGCTGAGCGAGGACGCGGGCGCCCGCGCCCGGCTGAACGCCGCGACCGAGCGGGTGCTGCTGACGCTGCTGCCGAATGCGCGCACGCAGCTCTCGGGCTTCATCGCCGGCGTGGTGGCGAACTGGGACACCGCGACGGTGACCGAGCGGATCGAGCTGCGCGTGGGCAAGGACCTGCAATATGTGCGGATCAACGGCACGCTGGTCGGCTTCCTCGTCGGCGGCGCGCTGTTCGCGGCGCTGACGGCGATCTTCGGGCGGGTGGCGGTGTAGCAAGCTTAGCCTTGCGCTCCGCCGCCATCGAGATGTAGCCATCCTTCATGGCGAGACCAACCAAGCCCAAGCATGGCTCCGGGCGGGCACTGCGGTTTACCCGCGTCAAGCTGCAGAATTGGCGGAATTTCCGCGAGGCCGAGGTCACCCTTGGTCGCCGAGCCTTCATTGTAGGCCCCAACGCGTCGGGCAAGTCGAACTTCCTCGACGCGTTGCGGTTTCTTCGGGATATCGCGAAGGCGGAAGGCGGCTTGGCTTCTGCGCTCGCCCAGCCTGGGCGTGGCGGCCTGAAGGGCGTGCGGTGCCTCTTCGCCCGTAAGCCGAGCGAGTTGGTGCTGGACGTGGACATCGGTGACGACGCGGAACCCGATCTGTGGCGTTACACGCTGACCCTGCAACGCCACGCCAAGGCGCGCGATGTGGCCGCTACCGTCGAATCCGAGGTGGTGTATGAGCGCGGCCAGGTGGTCGCCGAGCAGCGTCGTCCTGCCACCAGCACGGACTGGCTTCTTTTCAGCCAGACGATGCTCCAGCAGGTTCAGCGCAACCAGGACTTCCGAGAGTTGGTCGAGTTTCTGGCGTCCACGCGGTATTTGCATGTGGTTCCGCAGGTTGTGCGCGACGCACGTCGCGGCGTCCTGACCGGGGAAGATCCGTTCGGCGGCGATCTGCTCCGCCGGATGAAGGAAACTCCGAAGAAGCTCCTGACACCGCGCCTGAACCGGATTGCCGCCGCCTTGAAGGTTGCCGTGCCGCAGTTCGAAGGCTTGACGCTGCGGGACGACAGCGAGGGACGGCCGCATCTTTACGCGGCATTCCGACACTGGCGCGCCAACCCCACCGAACAGAACGAGGAGGTCCTGTCGGACGGGACGCTCCGGCTCCTCGGCTTCCTCTGGTCCATCACGGAGCGTGGGGGACCCCTGTTGCTGGAAGAGCCGGAACTGTCCCTGCATGATGCCGTTGTTGCGGAACTCCCGAGGATGATCGAGCGCGCCCAGAAGCTGTCGGGACGGCAGGTGATCGCGTCCACGCACAGCGCGGTCATCCTCGGCGCGCCAGGCATAGGACCTGACGAGGTGCACCGCGTCACCGTTGGCGAAAATGGCAGCAGCATCGAGACGGCCGGCCGACGCCCCGAGATTCGAGCCCAACTGGAAAGAGGCTGGACGCTCGCTCAGGCCGTTTTGCCTCTGACACAACCCGAGGGCCCTGAGCGCCTGGGCGCACTGCCTCTTGCATCCGATTGACTACATCGGCGAAGGCGAGACCGATGCGGCTATTGCCCGGCGCCTGATCGACCATGTCGGCGCACTGCCCGGCAGAAACTGGCTCGACAGGCGCGGCCCACGCGGCAAGGCGGCGCTCGACCAGCGTCTTGGCGGTTTTGCCGAAACGTCGCGCCACGGGGCACGCATCCTAATCCTTCGAGACCTGGACGACGATGCGCCCTGTGCAGGTGATTTAGTGATGCGGCTGTTGCCGGATCGTCCGCGCGGGCTCCTGCTGCGAATTGCCGTACGTTCGATAGAATCCTGGCTTATGGCGGACAGGGAAGGCCTCGCGCAGGCCATGCACATCCGGCCGGCACTCATAACGGCGAAACCCGAACGCCTTCCGAACCCAAAGGCATCGCTTATCGAACTGGCCAAGAAGTCGAGGGATCGCCACACCCGCAACGTCTTCTCGGGCACCTGGCAGCAGCGGGCTGGCTGGCTGATGGAGTTCGCTGAGGAACACTGGAACGTGGCGCGCGCCACGGATTCCGGCGCTGCGCCGTCACTGCAACGAGCGATCGCTCGGATCGGCGCTCTCGCGCGATAGCGAGCACCTCAGTACGGCACCTTGTCCGGCTTCGCCGCCCACGCCGAAAACACCTCCAACGCCTCCGCCGCCAGCAGCCGCCGCATCGGCAGGGCGCGCGCCTCCACCGGCTTCGCCACCTCGTCGTAGAGCCACTGGTCGTCGAAGCCGATCGCCGCGGCGTCCCCGCGCGCATTGGCGAACACCACCCGATCCAGCCGCGCCCAATAGGCGGCGGCGAGGCACATCGGGCAGGGCTCGCAGCTCGTGTAGAGCACCGCGCCGCGCAGGTCGAAGCGGCCGAGCGCCGTGCAGGCGCGGCGGATCGCCACCACCTCGGCATGCGCGGTCGGGTCGTTGGTGGAGGTGACCTGGTTCCACCCTTCCGCCACCACCTCGCCGCCCATCGCCACGACCGCCCCGAAGGGCCCGCCGGCGCCCCCCTCCATCCCGCGGCGCGAGAGCGCGATGGCGCGGCGCATCAGCGCCTCCTCGTCTGGCATACCCGGCTCCCAGCCCCTAATCAGGGCATCGGAGGTACCGGCATGCCCATCGCCCTGTCCATCCTCGACCAGTCCACCGTCGCCTCGGGCCGTTCCGCGCCGGAGGCGATCCGCGAGACGCTCGCCCTGGCCCAGCTCGCCGACCGGCTCGGCTACCGCCGCTACTGGCTGGCCGAGCACCACAACAGCGCGAGCCATGCCGGCACCGCGCCCGAGATCCTGATCGCCGCCATCGCCGCCACCACGCAGCGCATCCGGGTCGGCTCCGCCGGCGTGATGCTGCCGCATTATTCCGCCCTCAAGGTGGCCGAGCAGTTCAAGGTGCTGGAGGCGATCGCACCCGGCCGCATTGATCTCGGCGTCGGCCGCGCGCCGGGCTCGGATGGGCGCACCGCCTTCGCGCTCAACCCCAATGCCAACGAGGCCGCCGAGCGCTTCCCGCAGCAGGTGCAGGAGCTGCTCGGCTGGCTCGGCGACGGGCTGCCGGTGAACCACCCCTTCGCCCGCGTCAGCGCCCAGCCCGAGGGGCCGACCCGGCCCGAGGTCTGGATCCTCGGCTCCTCGGATTTCGGCGCCCAGCTCGCGGCCTATTTCGGCCTGCCCTACGGGTTCGCGCATTTCATCACCGAAGGTCAGGGCAGCGCCGAGGCGATGCAGCTCTACCGCGACGGGTTCCGCCCCTCGCCGCATCTCGCCGCGCCGCAGGGCGCGCTCGCCGTCTTCGCGCTGACCGCCGCGACCGAGGCCGAGGCCTGGCGGCTGTTCCGCTCCCGCGAGCTGTGGCGGCTCGGCCGCGACCGCGGCATCTACGGCAAGCTCCCCTCCGTCGCCGAGGCGGAGGCGCATCCCTACACGCCGGAGGAGCTGGCGAAGATCGAGCGGATGCGCGCCCGCGCCCTGGTCGGCGCGCCGGAGCAGGTGGTGGCGAAGCTCGCCGCCCTGGCCGCCGCGCATGGGGTGGAGGAGATTGCGGTCCTCACCCCCTGCCACGACCCGGCCGCGCGCCAGGCGAGCTACCGCCTGCTCGCAGGCGCGGCGGCCGCGCTGCCCGCCGCGGCATGAAACCAACGGCCGCTTTCAGCGACTCGTTGGTATTCCTTTTGTTGCCCTCAAGTGCCGGGCGGCCGCTCCGCGGCCTTGGCTCGCCGCACTTGCGGCGGGCCGCATTCGCAGCCTCGTCCCGCTGCGCGGGCCGCAGGTCAATCAATCGGGCCGCTGGCATGACCCTTCACTCGATCACGATCCGCGGCCCCTCGGCACCGGCCCGCTCGGCGAGCTTCTCCACCAGCCGGGCGGCGATTCGCCGGTAGGCCGCCGCCTCCTCCGTCTCCGGCTGCGCCGCGACGATCGGCGTGCCGGCATCGGCCAGCTCGCGGATCGCGAGCTTGAGCGGCAGCTCGCCCAGGAACTCGACCCCGAGCTTTGCCGCCTCCCGCCGTCCGCCGCCATGGCCGAACAGCTCGGCGCGGTGGCCGCAATTCGGGCAGCAGTAGAAGCTCATGTTCTCGATCAGCCCGAGCACCGGGACGCCCACCTTCTCGAACATGCGCACCCCGCGCCGCGCATCGATCAGCGCCACGTCCTGGGGCGTCGAGACGATGACGGCGCCGGCCAGCGGGACGCGCTGGCTCATGGTGAGCTGCGCATCGCCCGTGCCGGGCGGCATGTCCACGATCATGATGTCGAGCGCGCCCCAGACCACCTGGCCCATCATCTGCTCGAGCGCGCCCATCACCATCGGGCCGCGCCAGATCATCGGCGTCTCCTCCTCCACCAGGAAGCCGATGGACATCGCCGTCAGCCCCCAGCGCTTCAGCGGAATGATCCGGCTGCCTTCCGCGCGCGGGCGTTCCCGCGTGCCGAGCATCTGCGGCAGCGAGGGGCCGTAGATGTCCGCGTCCAGCAGCCCGACCTTGAGCCCCCGCGCCGCCAGCGCCACGGCAAGGTTGACCGCGGTGGTGGATTTCCCGACGCCGCCCTTGCCGGAGGCGACGGCGACGATCGCGCCGACCTCGGGCAGCAGCATCTGCCCCTGGCCCGCGGGGGCGCCGGGGGGCGCCTTCGGCGCCGCCTTCGGCGCCTCCTCGCGGTGGGCGGTCAGTACCACGGTGGCCGACAGCACGCCGGGCACCGCCGCCGCCGCCTTCTCCGCCGCCGCGCGCAGCGGCTCGGCCTCGCGCGCCCGCTCGCGCGGGACCTTGATCGCGAACTGGACCATGCCGTCGCGGGCGGCCAGGCCCTCCACCATGCCGGCGCCGACCACGTCCTTCCCCGTCGCCGGATCGCGCACCGCGGCCAGCGCCGCCATCACCCGCGCCTCGAGCGTGTCCGCCATCGCTTGAAAATCCCCCCGAATGGCTCGATATCGCCTCTGCAAACCGGGACGACCCGGCGAGGCCGGGTGCATATGGACCGGCGGCGCGGCGGCTGCACCCCTCCCCGGGGGCCGTGCGAGGCAAGGCCGGGAAAGAGAAGGGCGCTCAACGGATGGCGTGGAACAACAGCGGCGGACCGAGCCCCTGGGGGAATCCCCGACCGGGCGGGCCCTGGGGATCGCCGCCCCCCTCGCCGGGCGGTGGCCCCGGCGGCGGGCGCGGGCCCGATTTCGACGACGTGATCCGCCAGGCGCAGGATGCGGTGCGCCGCTTCGTGCCGCGCAATGCCGGCGGCAAGGGCTTCGCGCTGATCGGCGTGGTGCTCGCCGCGCTCTGGGCGGCGTCGGGCTTCTACCGCGTCGATCCGGACGAGCAGGGCGTCGTGATGCGCTTCGGCGCCTTCAACCGCACCGCCCCGCCCGGCCTGAACTACCACATCCCCTGGCCGGTCGAATCGGTTACCACCCCGCGCGTGACGCGCATCAACCGCGTCGATGTCGGCTTCGTCGCGGGGCCCGAGACGGCGCAGGGTGCCCGTGTCGTCCCGGCGCGCGACGTGCCGGCCGAGAGCATGATGCTCACCGGCGACGAGAACATCATCGACATCGACTTCGCCGTGTTCTGGCGCATCCGCGATGCCGGCGAGTTCCTGTTCAACACCCGCAACCCCGAGATCACGGTCAAGGCGGCGTCCGAGAGCGTGATGCGCGAGGTGATCGGCCGCACCCCGATCCAGCCCGCGCTGACCGAGGCGCGCGCGCAGATCGAGCAGGAGGTCCGCCGCGGCGTGCAGGCCATCATGGACCAGTATCGGGCCGGCGTCGAAATCGCCCAGGTCCAGCTCCAGAAGGTGGACCCGCCGGCGACCGTCGTTGACGCCTTCCGCGACGTGCAGCGCGCCAATGCCGACCGCGAGCGCGCCCGCAACGAGGCCGAGAGCTACCGCAACGACATCATCCCCCGCGCCCGCGGCGAGGCCGAGCGCATGGTCCAGGAAGCCGAAGGCTTCCGGGAGAGCCAGGTGGCCCGCGCCCGAGGCGAGGCCTCGCGCTTCACCAGCGTGCTCACCGCCTACCAGGCGGCCCAGGACGTCACGCTCCGCCGCATGTACATCGAGACGATGGAGGAAATCCTGCGCCGCAATCCGAAGGTCCTGGTGGACAGCGGCCTGCAGGGCGTGATCCCGCTGCTCAACCTCGGCGAGGGCCGCACCGCGCCCGCCGCCGCGGCCTCGCAGGCCGTCCGCCCGCCGCAGCAGGGCCTTCCCGCGGGCGCGCCGCCGGCGTTGCCCGCCCGTCCGCAGGGGTTCCAGCGATGAACCGGCTCGCCATCCTCGGCGTCGCGGTGGGCGTGGCGCTGATCGTCCTCTCCTCCACGCTGTTCACCGTGCACCAGACGCAGCAGGTGCTGATCACGCAGTTCGGCCAGCCGATCCGGGTGATCACCGAGCCGGGGCTGCAGGTGAAGCTGCCCTTCATCCAGTCGGTGATCACCTTCGACCGCCGCCTGCTCGACTACGACGCGGCCGGCGAGGAAGTGATCCTCGGCGACCAGCGCCGGCTGATCATGGACAGCTTCACCCGCTACCGGATCACCGACCCGCTGCTGTTCTTCCAAACCGTCGGCGCGACCGAAGGCGGCATCCGCGCGCGGCTCAACTCCATCGTGACCTCGGCGCTGCGCCGCGTGCTCGGCAATGAGCCGCTGCTCGCGGTGCTCTCGACCGACCGCGTGCGGATCATGGCCGAGATCCGCCGCCAGGTGAACGAGGAGGCGCGGCGCTTCGGCATCGAGGTGACGGATGTGCGCATCCGCCGCTCCGACCTGCCGGACGAGAACACCCAGGCGATCCTCAACCGCATGCAGTCCGAGCGCGAGCGCGTCGCCCGCGAGGCGCGCGCCGAGGGTGCCGAGGTGGCCGCCCGCGTCCGCGCCGGCGCCGACCGCGAGCGGACCGTGCTGCTGGCCGAGGCGCAGGCCCAGGCCGACATCCTGCGCGGCCAGGGCGAGCAGGAGGCGATCCGCATCTTCGCCGAGGCCTTCCAGCGCGATCCGCAGTTCTTCCAGTTCTGGCGCAGCATGCAGGCCTATCGCGAGGCCTTCTCGGAAGGCGATGCCCGGCTGCTGCTGAGCCCGGACAGCGAGTTCTTCCGCTTCTTCCGCCAGGGCATGCTGCCGCCTGTCGAGGCCGCCGCGCCGGCCCCGGCGGTGCCCGCGCCCGCCCCGGCGGCGGCGCAGCCCGCGATCCTGGCGCCGCCGCTGCCGCCGCCGGCCGCCCTCGCGCCCGTGGCCGTGCCGGCGAACTGAACCGCGCCGCGCCGGATGGGGCTGAACGAGGTCCTGGCCGGCGTGGCCGTGGTGCTGGCGGTGGAGGGGCTGCTCTATGCCGTGGCGCCCGGCGCGATGCGCCGGGCGATCGCCTCCCTCGCCGCCCTGCCGGAGGACCGGCTGCGGCTCGGCGGGCTCGCGGCGGCCGGCCTCGGCATCGCGCTGGCCTGGCTCATCATCTAGCCCGGAGCCGGGCTGGCGCAGGTTTGCCCAGCTTTCATCAGCCGTGACCGACGGGCGGGCTTTCCGCGGCGCCCAACCATGCCAATCTTGCACCCGGTCGGCCCGAAAGGCCGTATGTCCTCCGATTCCTGGGAAGGTTGCCCACCGTGCGTCTTGCCCCTCTCGCCCTCGCTGCGGCGCTTGCGCTGCCGCTCGCCGGCCTCGCCCCCAGCCCGGCGCCGGCGCAGCAGATCCCGCCCCCCGGCGCCCCCACGAGCTTCGCCCCCCTGGCGCGGCAATTGCTGCCGGCGGTCGTCAACATCCAGGTCACCCAGGGCGCCGGCCAGCAGCGCGCCGGGCGCGACGCGCCCGACGTGCCCCAGGCCCCGCCCGGCAGCCCGTTCGAGGAATTCTTCCGCGACTTCCTCGAGCGCAACCGCCCGCCCGGCCAGCAGGGCCAGCCGAACCAGCCCGGCCGGCCGCCGCAGGGGACGCCCCAGCCGCCGCGGCGCGCCCAGTCGCTCGGCTCGGGCTTCATCATCGATCCCTCCGGCATCGTGGTGACGAACAACCACGTGATCGAGGGCGCGGAGGAGATCACCGTCGTCCTCCAGGACGACACGAGGCTCCGCGCCGAGCTGCTCGGCGCCGATCCGCGCACCGACCTCGCGGTGCTGCGCGTGCGCCATTCCGCGCCGCTGCCCGCCGTGCCCTTCGGCAACAGCGACACCGCCGAGGTCGGCGACTGGGTGGTGGCGATCGGCAATCCCTTCGGCCTCGGCGGCACCGTGACCGCCGGCATCGTCTCGGCCCGCGGCCGCGACATCCGCCAGGGCACCTATGACGACTTCATCCAGACCGACGCCGCCATCAACCGCGGCAATTCCGGCGGCCCGCTGTTC
>VFQP010001104.1_pt1 | contig 39695 bp, 34 predicted proteins | sample 3512351 | NCBI WGS metagenome assembly VFQP01 (sample SAMN10412372, study PRJNA504923) | tailings metagenome | isolation source: Relicate 1 Philex TSF1 revegetated site | place: Philippines: Tuba, Benguet | collected 2017-08-29
AGGTGTCCGAGCGTGCCGGCATGGCCGACCTCGACGACGGCGGCGCCGGTCTGATCCTGCAGGTGCGCGCCGAGCCCGGCGTCGCCCTGCACCGCGGCGACCGCGTCGTGCTCGTCGCATTCGACACCGCGGCGCACGCCTGGCGCGTGCTGCCTGAAACCGACTACCGAACCCTTTGATCCCACGGCCCGCGTCCGCGGGTCTCATGTGCAAGGAGCTGCAATGAGCGTCGCCACGATCGCCCCCTTCCTGATCGGCCTGGGTGTGCTGCTGGTCGCCCTCTTGGGCATCGCCGGTCTGTTCAAGGCCTTCTACAAAAAGGTCGACCAGGGCACGGCGCTGATCGTCAACGACATGAGCGCACAGCCGAAGGTGCATTTCACCGGCGCGCTGATCATCCCGGTGCTCTACCGCGCCGAACTGATGAAAATCAGCCTGATCACGCTGCAGATCGACCGCCGCGGCAAGGAGGGCCTGATCTGCCGCGACAACATGCGGGCCGACATCGCGGTCGCTTTCTACCTGCGCGTCAACGAGACCCAGGCCGACGTGCTGCGTGTGGCGAAGTCGCTCGGTGCCGATCGCGCGTCCGACAAGCATGCGGTCGACGAGCTGTTCAACGCCAAGTTCTCGGAAGCATTGAAGACGGTGGGCAAGAAGTTCGAGTTCACCGATCTGTTCGAGAAGCGCCAGGAATTCCGCGAGGAGATCATCTCGGTGATCGGCAACGACCTCAACGGCTACGTGCTCGAGGACGTCGCGATCGATTACCTCGAGCAGACGCCCAAGCACGTGCTCGATCCGCACAACATTCTCGACGCCGAGGGCATCCGCAAGATCACCGAACTCACCGCGACCCAGAACGTGGTCACCAACGAGCTCGAGCAGAACGAGCGGCTGGCGATCACCAAGAAGAACGTCGAGACGCGGGAGGCCACGCTCGCGCTCGAGCGCCAGCAGGCCGAGGCCGAGGCGCGGCAGAAGCGCGAGATCGAAACCATCCGGGCGCGTGAGACCGCGGAAACGCAGAAGGTGCAGGAGGAGCAGCGCCAGCTGTCGGAGAACGCACGCATCGAGGCCCAGCAGCTGATCGACATCCGCGAGGAAAACCGCCTGCGCGAGGTCGAGGTGGCGGCCCAGAATCGCCAGCGCGCGGTGGCGATCGAGGCCGAGCGCGTCGAGCGCGCGCGCCAGCTGGAGCAGGTCACCACGGACCGCGAAGTGCAGCTGCAGGGCGTGGAACGCGACAAGGTGGTCGAGCAGGGCCGCATGGATGTCGCCAACATCACCCGCGAGCGCATCTCCATCGACCGCACCGTGGCCGCCGAGGAGGAGCGCATCAAGGAACTGCGCGAGGTTTCCGAGGCGGACCGCCTGAAGCAGGTCACCATCCTCGATGCCGAAGCCAAGGCCCAGGAGGCGCTGGTGCGTCAGGTCAAGGAAGCCGAGGCGCGCGAAACCGCGGCCCGTCACCGCGCGGTCGAGATCACCACGCTCGCCCAGGCCGAGTTCGATGCGTCCGGCAAGCAGGCCGAGGCCAAGAAGCTGCTGGCCGAGGGCGTGCGCGCCGAACGTGCGGCTCCCGGGCTGGCCGAGGCGCAGGTGAAGGAAGCCGGTGCGGTCGCGATCGAAAAGGTCGGCATCGCCGAGGCCCGCGTGGTCGATGCGATGGCCGATGCGAACCTCAAGCAGGGCGCGGCCGAGGCCAAGGTGCTGGCCGAGCAGCTGGCCGCGCGCGCGCAGGGCGAGGAGCAGATGGGGCGCGCCAAGGCGGCGGCGGCCGAGTCGCTGGGCCTGGCCGAAGCCAGCGTGATCGAGAAGAAGCTCTTCGCCGAGGCGGACGGCCTGACCAGGAAGTTCGGTGCGATCGATGCGCTCAGCGACACCGCACGCGGTCACGAGGAGTTCCGCATGACCCTCGACACCAGCCTCAAGCAGGCCCTGGCGGCGTTCGAGGCCGGCAAGGCAGTGTCGAAGGAGAATGCCGAGGTCATCGCGACGGCGCTGCGCAATGCCGACATCGACCTGATCGGCGGCGACGGCGGCATGTTCGAGAACGTGGTCAAGGCGGTCTCGCTCGGCCGCTCGATCGAAGGCCTGACCGAAAAGAGCCCGATCCTGCAGGATCTGCTGCAGCGCTATCTCGGCGTGTCGACGTCGACGCTGCCGGCGACGGCCGCCGGCGCCACGCCGGCGCGTCGCGTCGTCGAGGGCGATCCCGCCTGAACCCGCTGCGGCCCAGGTCGCCATCTCGAACGCGGGGTGTCGCCATGACGGCGCGCCCGCGCCAGCCCGGATCGTGAGCCGATGACCGAACAGACCCAGGACGCCGTACCGGCGTCGTCCGAAGACGCCCGGATCGACCAGGCCGTGGCCCGCGGCGGCGCCTACGAGGTGCTGCGCCGGCGCCTGGTGGAACAGGGCGCGCGCCTGCGCGCAGTGGCCGAATCGCTCAATACGCGGCGCCTCGCCGAGTTCGGCGACAGCCGCATGGAGGTGGTCGGCCGCTTCCGTATCCGCACCGAGAACAACTGCGTCGGCCGCGACGTCGTGCAGATTCCCGGCGACCAGGTGCTGTTCGGCTACAACGTCTACATCGGGCTCAAGAGCCAGACGCGCATCGAGGACGTGTTCGGCCTCTATCGTCTGGTCGAGACCGAGGGGGGCTACGACGTACTGCCGGTCGATCACGCCGGCACGTTCCTCGCCCAGCCCGGCTTCGTCCACGACTTCATCGAGCTCTACGCCTACTACAAGCATGCGCGCCTGCTGCAGCTGATCGTGCGCGATGGCCGGCTGCTGGCGACGTTCCAGATCGGCGAGCGCAGCACCGACGTGCGCGTATTCCGCTGGTCGATCGACAACACCGGCGAGTTGAGCTATCTCGATTCCCGGGGCGAGCGCGACATCGCCCTGCCGCCGCCGTTCGATTTCGAATGGACCCGCGCCACCCGCGAACTCGCCGTCGACGGCCGTCACCCGCATCTCAACATTCTGGACACGTTGTTCGTCGAGACCACCGGCGGCGACCTCACGGTCAAGGTCGAGAACAACACCGGCACCGGCGCCGGCATCTACGAGGAGCCGGTCGAGGATCGGACCCAGTCGATCGACGATGCGACCTTCGATTTTGCGCGCGTCGGGACGTTGATCCTGCTGAAAGTGCTGCCGTATCGCGAACAGCACTGGCGCGGCCTGATCTACAACACGATCACCGGCAAGATCGTTCGCAACGACGCCATCGTTCAGGCCTGCGTCCAGTTGCCGGAAGATCACGGCATCATCTTCCCGGGCGGCTACTACCTGCAGAACGGCGACCATCGTGCGTTCGACGCGCAGATGGACGGCATGCAGTTCAAGCGCGCGATCCGTTCGCCCAACGGCGAGGACGTGATGTACGTGTTCTACGACCGCGCCGCCGGGCGATCGGCGCTGTTCGTCTACAACACCATCCAGCGTGCGTTGCAGAATCCGGTGTTCGGACACGGCTACGCGCTGCTGCACGACGGTCGCATGGTGCTGTTCCACGCCGAAGGGGACGCGCCGACCCGCGTGCACCCGATGCAGGTCTGGCAGACGCCGTTCACCAGCGACGACTTCGCTGCCAACGCGCCGGTCGGCACCGGGTTCATGAGCCGTATCGGCAATCCGGAGCTGGTGCGCGGCATTTCCAACCTGCTCGATCTGGCGCGCACGATCGAAGGCCGCGACGTGTCGCTGCAGCGCTACCAGCTTCTGGTGCACGACACCCGGCGCATGTTCGACGCCCATCACTGGCTGGAGGCGGCCGAGAGCGAGGGCGCCGGCGCCCTGCTGCACGAGATCGCGGCCACCGGCGAATCGGTGCTCGACGAGTACGAGAAGGTCGAGGGCATCCGCCGCCAGTCCGAAACGGCGATGCGCGAGGCCGATGCCGCGCACCGCACGCTGCTGGGCCGGCTGCAGCCCGAAAGCTGGAACCGCATCCAGGACTTCGTCGACGCGCTCAACGAGATCACCAGGCAGCGCGGTCACCTGCTGACGATCCGTGAACTGCGCTACATCGACACCGCGGCCATCGACGCGATGGGCGAGGCGCTGCAGGCCGCGCACGAGACGGTCGGCGCCGCCACCGGCACCTTCCTCGCCGGTGAGCGGGCCCTGCAGCCGGTGTCCGAGCGTCTGCAGGCACTGGACGCCGAGGCGCAGGCCGCGACCACCGCCAAGGCGCTGGCGGCATCGATCGGCGAGATGCAGGTGCTGTCGGGCGATCTGGACATGTTGTCGGAGCTGATGGCCACGCTGAAGGTCGATGACGCGACCGAACGCACCCGTGTCGTCGATGCGATTTCCGGTCTGTACGCGCGGCTCAACCAGACCCGTGCGCGCGCCGACCAGCGCCGTCGCACGCTCGGCTCGGCCGAAGCCGTGGCCCAGTTCGGTGCGCAGTTCGCGCTGTTCGGCCAGGCGATTGCCGGCGCGCTGGCGCTGGCCAGCGATCCCGAGCGTGCGGACGAACAGCTGTCGCGCCTGATGGTCCAGCTCGAGGAGATCGAGGGCCAGTTCGGTGAACACGAGCAGTTTCTCGGTGACATCCTCGCCAAGCGCGAGGAACTCCTGGAGACCTTCGAGGCGCACAAGCAGTCCCTGCTCGACGCACGCCAGCGCAAGGCCCAGGCGGTGTCCGATGCCGCGGCGCGCATTCTCGACGGCCTGCCACGGCGTACCGAACGCTTCGAGACCGCGGACGAACTCAACGCGTTCTTCGCCGGCGATGCGCTGATCCTCAAGCTGCGCGAACTCGCCACGCGTCTGCGCGACTATCGCGACACGGTCAAGGCCGATGACGTCGAGGCGCGGCTGAAGGCGGTGCACGACCAGGCGGTACGCAGCCTGCGCGATCGCAGCGATCTGTTCGAGGGCGGCGGCCAGGTGATCCGCCTCGGCCCGAGGCACCGTTTCAGCGTCAACACCCAGCCGCTGGACCTGACGATCCTGCCGCGCGGTGATGGTCTGGCGATCCATCTCACCGGCACCGATTTCTATGCGCCGATCGACGATCCCGAGCTGGACGCGCTGCGCGCGTACTGGCAGATCACGCTGGATTCCGAGTCTCCGGACATCGCCCGGGCCGAGTATCTCGCGGGCCTGGTGCTTCAGGCGGCGGTGGAACGACGCGAAGAACTCGATCTCGCCGCCCTGCAGCGCGCATCGTCCGAACCCGATGCGCTGGAGCGCCAGGTTCGCGCGTTCGCTGCGCCGCGGTATCGCGAGGGCTACGAGAAGGGCATTCACGATCACGACGCCGCGCTGATCCTGCGTGCCTTGCTGCCGGTGCACGCCAAGGCCGGGCCGCTGGCGAAGCCACCGGCCGCGCGTGCGCTGGCACTGGCGTTCTGGGCCTTCGGCCGGGCCGGCACCGCGGCCGAGCAGTGGTCCGAGCGCAATGCGGGTGCGCGTGCGATCCGCCAACTGTTCGGCTCCGGCGTCGGCACCGATGCGCTGCGCAGCGAGATCGCCGACGCCCTGGCCACGTTCGTCTCCGTGCAGGGGCTACCGTTCGAGACGACGCTTGCGCCGGTCGCGGCCGATTATCTGCTGGAGGAGTTGCACGACGGCGCGCCGACGTTCGGCATCACCCATTACGCACGCGATCTGCGCGATGCGTTGCGCTCCGCGCTCGACAGCGCCGGCCTCGCTGCCGGCGTCGGGCGCGCCTTGACGGAGGCGGCGGTGCCGCTCGCGCAGCGCTGGTCGCTGGCCGCGCAGTGGCTCGGCGCACTCGGCGCCAGCGAGCCCCACGCCGCGCTGGCCGGCTACGTGCCCGAGGCCATCGTGCTGTTGCTCGCCGGGGATGCGCTTCCGCACGCCGTGCGCGAGGTCACGCTGATCACCGCCGTCGAGGGCCTGCTCGGCGAGCATCCGCGTGTCCGGGAAGGCCGGATGCAATTGTCACTCGATGATTTCCTGCAGCGGTTCGAGGCCCATCGCCTGCACTTCGTTCCCGCCTTCCACCGGTACCAGGCGGTCCGCCAGCGCATCGCCACCCGCGAGCGCGACGCGTTGCGGCTGTCGGAATTCAAGGCGCGCCCGCTGACTTCGTTCGTGCGCAACACGCTCATCAACGAGGTCTACCTGCCGCTGATCGGCGACAACCTCGCCAAACAGATGGGCACCGTCGGCGAGAACAAGCGCAGCGACCTGATGGGCCTGCTGATGCTCATCTCGCCGCCCGGCTACGGCAAGACCACGCTGATGGAGTACGTCGCCAGCCGGCTGGGTCTGGTCTTCATGAAGATCAATGGCCCGGCGCTCGGGCATGAAGTGCGTTCGATCGATCCGGCGCAGGCACCCGACGCGACCTCGCGCCAGGAGCTGGAAAAACTCAACCTCGCGCTGGAGATGGGCAGCAACACCATGCTGTACGTCGACGACATCCAGCACACCCATCCCGAGTTCCTGCAGAAGTTCATCTCGCTGTGCGACGGCACACGGCGGATCGAGGGCGTGTGGCAGGGCCGCACCAAGACCTACGACATGCGCGGCAAGAAGTTCTGCGTGGTCATGGCCGGCAATCCGTACACCGAGTCGGGCGAGGTGTTCAAGATTCCGGACATGCTCGCCAACCGTGCCGACATCTACAACCTCGGCGATGTGCTCGGCGGCATGGAAGAGGCGTTCAAACTCAGCTACATCGAGAACAGCCTGACCTCCAACCCGGTGCTCGCCCCGCTGGCGACGCGGGACATGGCCGATCTCTACCTGCTCGTGGATCGCGCCGCGGGCAAGGAGGTGTCGACCAACGATCTCTCGCACGCCTACAGCGGCGCCGAAGTCAACGAGCTCACCGCGACGCTGCAACGGCTGCTGCAGGTCAGCGAGATCGTCTATCGCGTCAACCAGCAGTACATCGCCAGCGCCGCGCAGGCCGACCGCTACCGCACCGAGCCTGCGTTCCGGCTGCAGGGCAGCTACCGCAACATGAACAAGCTGGCCGAAAAAATCTCGCCGGTGATGAATGCCGCCGAGCTCGAGCAGCTGCTCGACGACCACTATCTCGGCGAGTCGCAGCTGCTGACCACGGGGGCCGAGGAGAACCTGCTCAAGCTGGCCGAATTGCGCGGCACACTCGATGAGACCGCGGCCGCGCGTTGGGCACAGATCAAGCGCGATTTCATGCGCAACAAGGCGATGGGCGGCGAGGATGCCGACACCGGTGCACGCGTGGTCGCGCAGCTGGCCGACATCGCGGCCGGCCTCCAGGTCATGGGGCGGGGCAGCGAAGCGCCCGCGGATGTCGCGCCGTGGGACCAGCTACTGGCCGCCCTGAGGGACCTGCGCACACCGGCGCCTCGAGTGGACGTGCCCGCCGCTGCGCCCGGCGACGCCGGCGAGGCCATCGCGGGTGCGCTGCGATCGGTGCTGCACGAGACGGCGGAACCGTTGCTGGCCCAGCTGGGTGAGTCGGTCGCGGGGCAGGCGGCGCTCAACGCCGCGCTCGCCGAGCTGGCGCAGTGGCTGCGCACGCGCGGTACGACGCTCGACGAGGGCACGCCCGCGCGCCGCCGCGAACGCACGCCGGCCGAGCGTCGGCTCGATGCCGCGCTCGATCGCCTCGGCGCCGGCGACTCCCGGCCGAGGACGCCGGGTTGATGTCGGCCGATGGGATCGACGCGGTGCCCGCCGATGCGAACGGCATCGCGGCCTATGGCGACGCGATCATCTCGGAACTGGCCGTGCACGACGTCGCCGAGACGCTGGATGCGGCGCCCGCGGCCGCCCTCGTCACACGGCTGCGCGATCTGCACGTGGCCATGCGCACCGCGCTCCCCGCGCAGAAGCGGCCGCGCGCCGGCCTGTTCGCGCGCCTGACGGGCCGCGATGTCGTCGACGCGCACGAGGCCGAGACCCTCGGTGCGCGCATGGGCGTGCTGCTGATCGACGCCGACCGCGCCGCCGCGGACCTTCGCGCGGATCTCGCCGCGCATCGCAGGCGCATCGCGGCGTCGGCCGGCGCGCTCGATCGCCTGGACCGTGCCGCGGCCGCCTTGCGCGCGGCCGGCCCCGATGACGATCCGCACCACGATCTCCGGCGCCGCCGCGCGCAGCATCTCGACACCGTGCGTGCCACGTATGCACTGTCGTCACGCCAGCTGCAGCTCATCGCCGAACAGCACGACGCCGTGCTGGCCCATTACCGCAATGTCCGCGATGTGTTGCTGCCGCTGTGGCGGCAGCGTGCGAGCGGCGAACGGGCTGCGCAGGGCGCTGGCCATGCGGTGACGGCTGCCGACATCGAAGCCGACGTGGCCCATGCACTCGAGGCCATGACCGCTACACTCGCCCACGGCGCGCCCGATCGCGTCGACCGGCCCAAGGAGACCGATGCATGACCCAGGACACCGCCTATCCCACGCCCATGCCGTCGGCGACGCCGGTGACCGACGATGCCGCGCTTCAAGCCCTGGGCCTGGTGCCCGCCGATCGCACCGATATCGAGGTCGTCGGCCGCAGCCTCGCCGACATCACGCCCGGCAATCTGCACGTCTTCGGCCGCGACGCGGCGAGCAAGACCGCCGCGTTCTCCAGCCAGCTGCTCGACCAGGTGCGCAACAGCGATCTCGATGCGACCGGCGAGAAGCTCGGCGAGGTGGTGCGGATCGCACGCGCGCTCGACCTCGGCAGCTTCGCCGGCCGGTCCAAGGTGCCGTTGCTCGGCCGTCTGATCGACCGCATGCGGGCCGGCCGCGACGAGCTGGTGCAGACGTTCAGCACCACCAACCAGCAGATCGAACGCCTGATGGGCGACGTCGGCCGTCAACAGGATCTGCTGACACGCCGCATCACCGACTTCGACCGCATGCACGACATCGTGGTCGAGGAGCGTCGAGCGCTCGGCGTGCACGTCGTGGCCGGTCGCGAGCGACTGGCCTCACTGGCGGCCGAGCAGGCGGCGCTGGCCGGTGCCGAGGATCCGCAGTCGCGCACGCGTCGCGCGGACATCGAAAATGCGATCCGCCTGCTCGACAAGCGCGTCGGCGATCTGCTGGTCATGCAGCACGCGGCCGACCAGTCGCTGCCGATGATCCGGCTCATCCAGGCCAACGCGATCCAGCTGGTCGAGAAGTTCAACACCGTCCGCAACATCACGATTCCGTCGTGGAAGCGCCAGTTCGCGATCCAGCTGTCGCTGGGCGAGCAGAAGAATGCGGTGGAGCTCTCGAACGCGATCGACGATGCCACCAACGAACTCATGCGCAGCAACGCCGATCTGCTGCGCCAGACCTCGGTGGAAACGGCAAAGGCCAACCAGCGCGCGGTGATCGACATCGCCACGCTGCGCCACGTGCACGAACAGCTGATCCAGACGGTCGAAGAGGTGCGCAGCATCCACCGCGACGGCATGCAGCAGCGCCGCGAAGCCGAGGGCGAACTGGCACGTTTGCGCGACGACGTGCAGAAGCGGCTGGCGGCGCCCACGGACAGCGTCTGACACGAACTGCGCGGACGGCGCCGGTGTGAAACACGGACGTCGGTCCGAGGTCGATGATCGAAGGTCGAGGGTCGTGGGATTCAGGTGGCGTCGGCAAGGAGCGACGCCAGTGGGTTCCGGCGCGTCCCACGCCCGCGCCGTCCCTCACGCTGCGTCCGTCGTCAGTGAACGCGCGCGTCGCGCCTGCATCCGGTGCAGGGGCGCGCTTGCGGGCGGAGACGCCGTCCCGGCAGGGAAGACGCGTGAACGCGCGAGCGCGCGCCTGCACGAGAGCCGCCGGTCAGCGCGCGCTGTAAGCGTGCACCTCGTCGACCAGCACGCCGACGTGCTCGGGATCCATGTCCGGCGACATGCCGTGGCCGAGGTTGAAGACGTGGCCGTCGCGCGAGCCGCCGTTGCCGTCGCGATAGCTGTCGAGCGCATGGCGGACCTGGGCGCGGATCGCGTCGGGTGCGCCGTAGAGCGTCGCCGGATCGAGATTGCCCTGCAGGGCGACGCGGCCCTCGGTGCGACGTGCGGCGTCGCCGAGTTCGATCAGCCAGTCGACGCCGACACCCTCCGCGCCGGAACGCGACAACTCGTCGAGATGGGCGGCATTGCCCTTGCCGAACAGAATCAGCGGTGTGCGCTCGGCACCGTCGCCGCGTTGCAGTTCCCGGGCGATGCGGGTCAGGTACGGCAGCGAGAATTCACGGTACATCGCCGGGCTCAACACGCCGCCCCAAGTGTCGAACACCTGCAGCGCCTGCGCGCCGGCCGCGCGTTGCGCGGCCAGATACGCGATCACCGCATCGGTGTTGACCGACAGCAGCGCGTGCAGCGCCTTCGGGTCGTTGAGCGCCATTGACTTGATGCGGGCGAAGTCCTTGCTGCCGCCGCCCTCGACCATGTAGCAGGCCAGCGTCCACGGGCTGCCGGAGAAGCCGATCAGCGGCACCCTGCCGTCGAGCTCGCGCCGGATCACCCGCACCGCATCCATGACGTAGCGCAGCGCGCCTTCCATGTCCGGCACGCCGAGCTTCGCGATACTCGCGGCATCACGCACCGGGTGGCGGAACTTCGGACCTTCGCCCTCGACGAAGTACAGCTCCAGGCCCATCGCGTCGGGAATGGTGAGGATGTCGGAGAACAGGATGGCCGCATCGAGGTCGAAGCGCGCCAGCGGCTGCAGCGTGACCTCGCAGGCGAGATCGGGATTCTTCGCCATCGCCAGGAAACTGCCCGCCTGCTTGCGCGTGGCGCGGTACTCCGGCAGATAGCGGCCGGCCTGGCGCATCAGCCAGACGGGCGTGCGGTCGACGGGTTCGCGGCGGAGGGCGCGGAGAAAACGGTCGTTCTTGAGGGCGGCGGACATCGGGGCTGGAATTCCTGGTGAAGGGGCATGCGCTCAGGCCGGGGCGTCGCTGCCGCGGGCGAACATCAGCTGGAAGCCGCGCTTGAGCTGCGCGTCGCGTGCGGCTTCGAGTGCCTTGAGCGCGCTGGGCTGGTCGAGGAACTGGTCGCGCCGCAGCGTGCTGCGGCCGCCGACCTGGCCGGTTTCGCGCAGCAGCGTCCAGCCGCCCAGCAGATCGGGCTGCAGGGTCAGTTGCACGAAGCGCGGGGATTCGTGGCCGTCGGGACGTTGCTGCAGGAACAGGCGCATGGCGGTCGATTGTACGGCCGGCCCGGTCACGACGCCGCACGTACCATGGCGCTCGGTGTCCGGTCACGGGTTCGACGATGCGCATGCTCGATTTCAGTTCACTTGGCGCCACCGCCTCGACGCTGCTCGGGCTGGTGCTGGTCACGCTGATCGCGGTCGGCATCCGCCTGGTGTTCATGCAGCGGATGCAACGCCGGCGTGAGCGCGAGAACCGGCAGATCAACGAGCGGCTGAAGACCCTGATCGCCGCCTACAAGACGCTCGGCGGCGCGTTCACCGGCGAACTCGATGTCGATCCGCGGCATCTGCGCGAGCTTCGCCAGGCGGCGCGCACGGCGGATCCCGCGGCGGACGAGGCGGCTGCGCCCGACATCGATTTCGACTCGGATGCCGCCGTGCGTCGGCGCCGGATACGCGATGCGGTCGAGGCGGCGTTGTCGGACGTGATCCTGCTCGGCACCGAAGACCAGGTGCGGCTCGCGGCGCAGGCCGCCGGCGACATGGTCGCGCGGCGGCCGGTGCGGGTGTCGGCGCTGGTGGTGTCGCTGCGCGGCTTCATCCGCCAGGCGCTGGATCTCGAGCCGGTGCCGGCCGATCTGGTGGTGCCCGATCAGGGGCCGGTGCGCGGGGAAGGCGGCGCCAGGAAGACCGGCGCCCGGGGCGGGCGTGGCGGCGGGGGGGGTGGTGGCCCGGGCGGTGGAACGGGAGCCGGCGGGGCGGGCCTGGACACCGGCCGCCGCGATGCCGCCGAGGCGCCTTGAGCATCAGCGGCGCAGTACGTCCAGCACGGCGGTTTCGGACACGCCCGCCAGCACCCGCGCGCGGCCGATGCCGTCCCAGACGATGAAGCGCAGGCCGTCGGCCTGGGCCTTCTTGTCCAGCCGCATGTGCGCCAGCAGACGGTCCGGATCGAGACCCGGCGGCAGCGCGACCGGCAGCTCCAGGCGTTGCAGCAGGGCGCGAAGCCGCGCGGTGTCGGCGGCCGGCGCCAGCCCCAGCAATTCGGACAGCTGGGCCGCGAGCACCATCCCGACCGCGACCGCTTCGCCGTGGTTGAGGCCGCCGTAGCCCTGCTCGGTCTCGATCGCGTGGCCGAAGGTGTGGCCGAAGTTGAGCAGGGCGCGCTCGCCGTGCTCGAAGGGGTCGCGCGCGACGATCGCGGCCTTGTGTGCGCAGCTGCGTGCGATGGCTTCGGCCAGGGCCGCGTCGTCCATCGCCAGCAGGGCGGCGGCGTTGGCGTCGAGCCAGTCGATGAAGGCCGCATCGCCCAGCGCACCGTACTTCACCACCTCGGCCAGGCCCGCGCGCAGCTCGCGGGCGGGCAGCGTGCGCAGCGCCGCGGTATCGGCGATCACCGCACGCGGCGGGTGGAAGGCGCCCACCAGATTCTTGCCCTGCGGCAGATCGACGGCTGTCTTGCCGCCGACGGAGGAATCCACCATCGCCAGCAGCGTGGTCGGCAGCTGCACGCAGTCGATGCCGCGCATCCAGCAGGCCGCGGCGAAGCCGGCGAGATCGCCGATCACGCCGCCACCGAGCGCGAACAGCGTCGCGTCCCGGCGCATGCGTGCATCGGCGAGTGCGGTGGTGACGTCGGTGAAGTGGGCGAGCGTCTTCGCCGCTTCGCCCGGCGGCAGCAGGTGCCGGTGGAGTCGCAGGTCGGGCCGCGCGGCGCGGAGCGCGGCCGCCACGCGATCGGCGTACAAGGGCGCGACGTGGGCGTCGCTGACCAGCATGGCGTCGCCGCCGCGGACGCGGCGCGCCAGCAGCGCGCCGTCGTCGAGCAGGCCGGGACCGATGTGGATGGTGTAGGGCGCGTCGCCGGCGACGGCGACCTCGTGGGAGCGGGGCATCAGGGGAATCCGGAAGCGGTGGGGCGGGCGCGTGCCGGAGCCGGCGAGGCGCTGGACGGGTTGCGAGGTGCGGTCATCCGACCGCCGCGTCGGGCGTGGCCGCCGGAGGCGGTCGCCAGTGCCGCTGGATCAACCGGCCGAGCTGTACCGCGGCATCCGCGCAGGTGTGCAGGCCGGTGTCGAAGCGCAGATGCGCGGCCGCCTCGTAGAGCGGCGCGCGTTCGATCGCGAGCTGTTCGAGCACCGCACGGCGATCGCCGCGGGCCAGCAGCGGCCGTGTGCGATCGCGGGCAAGCCGCGCCAGCTGGGTCTCGACGCCGGCGTGCATGTGCACCACGAAACCGCGCGTCCGCATCCGCGCGCGGTTGTCGGCATCGAGCACGGCGCCGCCGCCGGTGGCCACGAGCTGCCGCTCGCCCGCGAGGATGTCCATCAGCGTCGCGCGTTCGCGCGCGCGGAAGCCCGGTTCGCCCTCGCACTCGAAGATGGTCGCGACCGTCGCGCCGGTGCGCACTTCGATCTCGTGATCCATGTCCACGAACACCAGCCCGAAGCGTCGGGCGACACGGCGGCCGATCGAGGATTTGCCGGCGCCCATCGGACCGACGAGCACGAGGTTGGGGGCGGATTGCATGGAACGAATCCTAGCAGCGGCGCCGCGCGCGCCGGATCGGGGAGTGCCCGCTGGCCGCCTCGACCTGCGATCCGCGTGGTCCCCGTGACACGCCCCGGAGCCATTGCCGATGACGACCCGTCCTGCTTTCATCCGCGTGCTCGGCGCGGGCCTGTCGATGGCGCTGTGGCTGGGCGCGCCGCATGCCGCCGCGTTACCGCTGATGCACATGGGCGATTTTCCGGCCCTGCATGGGCGCTATGCGCCGGGCGGCGACTGCAACCGGCAGCCGCAGGTGGTGGTCGACGCCGCGGGCATCGCCTTCACCGGCGGGCCGCCCCTGCCCAGGGCCGACCGCCCCGACCACGCCGCCGCGTTCATGGGCCCGGCCTACACCGGCATCGCCCTGGCGTTCTTTCCGTATGCGGACGAACCCCGGCCTTTCCTGCTGACCTTCAACGCCGACGAAACGCCGGGCCGGCTCACCGTGCAGAGCGAGGACTTCGACTACCCGGGAGGGCCGGCCTTGCCCGCACGGTATCGGCCGTGGATCGCGGCATCGCCCTACGCGAAATGCGGCTGAACCACCGGCTTGTCCGAGGGTGGGCGCGGATGGCGAGCGATGCCGTGTCCGGCCTGCAGAGGGTGAAGGTCCGACGGCTGCGCGCGCCGCGTTCGCCGCTGAAAGAACGGCGGACGGGATGACTGCAGGGCCGGCCCGAGCGCGGCGGTGCCCGAGCCGGACGACACGAGGCCGAGGGGTCCGGCCAGGCTCTGCGAGCCCCGCAGGCCTGGTCCGGCCGGGCGCGCCGGGCCCGAGGGGGCCGCGGTATGACCTCAGTCGGGCAGGACCCGGCGCTGCGCATCCAGCGTCACCACCACGTCCGCACGCCCGGGAAGCGTGCGCAGCGCCTGGCGGCTGACCCGTTCGAAGTGCTGGACGAAGCGCGCGATGCCGGCCGCGTCCATGCCGCGGCGTCCCGGCGCGGCGGCCTGCAGGGCCTGTTCCTGCTGCAGGCGCCAGTCGAAGACCACGTCGAAACCAGGGGGCTGCAGGAACAGCAGCCGGTCCATTCCGCTCCACAGCGCCGGGTAGTCGCGGGCGAGTGCGGCGTTGCACCAGCGGCGCCAGGTGCCGGCCGCATCGTCCTCGCGCTCGAGCGCGTTGATCGGCTCGACCAGGTGCGCCGCCGGCTCGGGCGGCGTGCCGACGCACCAGCCCTCGAACAGCAGAAGATCCAGCCCATCGGCCATCGGCCAATCACGTTCCGGCAGGCGCCGGTCGCCGAGTTTGTCGAAGCGCGGCAGGCGCACCGGAATGCCGGCCCGCGCCGCCTCCATCACCGCCACGCCCAGCGCGACTTCGTGCGTGCCCGGCGGGCCGCGCGTCGCCAGCAGCGGGTGCACCGCGCGCGCGAGGCGCGCGCGGGCGTCGGGGTCGAGATACAGATCGTCGAGCGACAGCACCGCCGCGCGCAGCCCGCACGCATCGGCCGCCACCGCCACCTGCGCCGCCAGCGTGGACTTGCCGGTGCCCTGCAGACCGCTGAGGCCGAGCACGCGGACACCGTGCGTGCGGGCGTCGTCGAGGATGCGGGCCACCAGGGCCGCGGACCACGGTGCGTCTGGCGGCGGGGGTGTCATCTGCGCACCTTAGCCATTGCCGTCGGATGTTGCAGCGCCGTTCGACATCGCCGCGTGCCGGCGCGATCATTCGGCAATGACCACCGCCAGCCCCGCCCTGCTGTCCGAAGCCCTCGGCACGTTCGCCACCCTGTTCGACGAAGCGCACGCGGCCGGCGAACCCGACCGCACCGCGATGACCGTCGCCACCGCCGCACTGGACGGCCGTCCCTCGGCCCGCACCGTGTTGCTCAAGGCCTGGGACGCGCGTGGCTTCGTCTTCTACACCCACCTCGACGGTCGAAAGGGGCGCGAGCTGCAGGCCAACCCGCACGCCGCGCTGCTGTTCCACTGGCCGCGCGTGCGCCAGGGCGTGCAGGTGCGGATCGAAGGGCCGGTGGTGATCGTCGGTGACGACGAGGCCGACGCGTATTTCGCCTCGCGTCCGCGCGGCAGCCAGCTCGGCGCGTGGGCCTCGAAGCAATCCGAGCCGCTGGACGGCCGCGCGACGTTCGAGCAGCGGCTGACGGATGTGGAGGCCGAGTTCGAAGGCCGCGACGTGCCGCGGCCACCGCGCTGGTCGGGCCTGCGCGTGCGCCCGGACCGGATGGAGTTCTGGTACGGCGCGGATTTCCGCCTGCACGAGCGCTGGCTCTACGAGTGCGACATGGCCGGGGACTGCCGGAAGCGGATGCTGTATCCGTGACGGGCGGAGAGTGGGGAACCGGGATTCGGGATCCGGATGAGCTCGCGAGGGCTCGTGCGTCCGAATCCCGAATCCCGAATTCCGTAGCCCGTCGGCCCACCGGGCCGAGCCGCATCGTCTGCCTGACCGAGGAGCCGACCGAGGTGCTGTACGCGCTCGGTGAGCAGGACCGCATCGTCGGCATCAGCGGCTTCACGGTGCGGCCCCCGCAGGCGCGCAAGGACAAGCCCAAGGTCAGCGCGTTCACCAGTGCGAAGATCGACGAGATCCTGAAGCTCGAACCGGATTTCGTCGTCGGCTTCTCCGACATTCAGGCCGACATCGCCGCCGAACTGGTGCGCCGCGGGGTCGAGGTGTGGATCAGCAACCACCGCAGCGTCGACGGCATCGTCGACTACGTGCGCCGGCTCGGCGCGCTGGTCGGCTGCGCGGCGCGCGCCGATGCCTATGCCGATGCATTGCGCCGCGGGCTGGACGTGATCGAAGCGGAGAGTGCCCGTCTTCCGCAGCGCCCACGCGTCTACTTCGAGGAATGGGACGCGCCGATCATCACCGGCATCCGCTGGGTGGCCGAACTGGTGCGCATCGCCGGCGGCGACGATGTGTTTCCGGAACTGTCGGTCGAGCCGCTGGCGAAGGCGCGGATTCTCGCCGATGGCGACCCGGTGATCGAACGGGCGCCGGACATCATCCTCGGCTCCTGGTGCGGCAAGAAGTTCCGTCCCGAGCGCGTGGCCGCGCGCCCGGGCTGGGACGCGATTCCGGCCGTGCGCGACGGCGAGCTGCACGAGATCAAGTCACCGTTGATCCTGCAGCCCGGGCCGGCGGCCCTGACGGACGGCGTGCGGCAGATCGCGGACATCGTGCAGGCCTGGGCGCACCGTCGTCGCTGACCCGGCCGCGGAACGCTGAGTTGCACCGCCGGATCGTGCGCGCGTTCGGGCGGCGGGCCTAGCATGGCGGCTTCTTCCGGCATCCATGGTCCGCCGTCCATGCAGCGCATCGCCCTGATCGGCATCACCGGCCGCGCCGGCTCACGTATCGCCGATGAGTTGCTGGCACGCGGTCATCGGGTGACCGGCATCGCCCGAGACACCGCCGGCGTTCCGCCCCGCGACGGCCTGACCACCGTTTCGGCCGATGCGAAGCGCCGCGAGGCGATCGCGCCGCTGCTGGCGGGACACGATGCCGTCGTCAGTGCCGCCCGCTTCGACGGTGGACCGGATGCCGACACGCTGCTCGCTGCCGTACGTGACGCCGGCGTGCCGCGCCTGCTGGTCGTGGGCGGCGCCGGCAGTCTCGAGGTGGCGCCGGGCGTCGCCCTGATCGACACCCCCGGGTTTCCCGACGCCTACAGGGCCGAGGCCGGCGCGGGCCGCGCGTTCCTCGACGCGCTGCGCGGTCGCGACGACGTGAACTGGACGTTCGTGTCGCCCGGCGCGGTGTTCGAACCTGGCGCCCGCACCGGCGCGTTCCGCATCGGCGGTGATGCGCTCCTGGTCGATGTCGCAGGCAACAGCGCCGTGTCGATGGAGGACTATGCGATCGCGTTCGTCGACGAGATCGAGCGGCCGCGTCACCCCCAGGCGCGCTTCAGCGTGGCGTACTGAGTCACGCTGAAACGCGCCGCGCCGCGCCGCGCGACGCGACTCGCCGCAACGGCGTCGCGGCGAGCCCGGACAGCGGCCGGCGCACGTCCGTCACACCGCGGCGGGCGGTGGTCGCCAACGCAGCAGGCGGGTGTCCAGCAGCGCGCCGACCACCTCGCGCGCGCGTGCATCGCGGGGTCCCCGGGCGTCGTGCCCTTGTCGTGATTACAGCGCGCACAGGCCAGTGCGAGGTTGCGCGGATCGTCCGCATCGTCGCCCACCCGGGCGGTCAGCGCCGCGGCCGCGCGCCGGCCGAACCAGGCCTGCGGGACGACGTGTTCCAGCGTCGTGTGGCCGAGCGGCTCGCCATCGTCGCGCAACTGCAGCGTGCGGCGGCAATGCAGGCAGCGGGTGGACCAGATGCCGCCGTCGAGGACGGCGAGGGCATCGGTCAGCGCCGCGAGCCGCAGGCGCCGTCGCAGTGCGGCGCGCATCGCTCAGACCGTGCTCGATTCAGGCCGCGATGACGACGGTGTGACGCGCGACGCGCGGAGCGCGCGATGCCGATCGACGGCCCGACGCGCTCCGATGCCTGCGTGCACGCCCGCCGGGAGACGCCGCAGCACCCTGCACACGGCTCAGGCCTTCAACACGCCCAGCTCGTGGCCGATGCGGGTGAAGGCATCGATGGCGCGGTCCAGATGCGCGCGCGTGTGCGCGGCGCTGATCTGGGTGCGGATGCGCGCCTGGTCCTTCGGCACCACCGGGAAGAAGAATCCGATCGCGTAGATGCCTTCCTCGAGCAGGCGCTGCGCGAAGCGCTGCGCCAGCTTGGCGTCGTAGAGCATCACCGGGCTGATCGGGTGCACGCCGGGGCGCAGGTCGAAGCCGGCCGCGGTCATCTTTTCGCGGAAGTAGCGCGTGTTCTCGACCAGTTGCGTGCGCAGATCGCCGGCCGCGTCGAGCATCTCGAAGGCCTTGATACCGGCGGCCACCACGTGCGGCGGCAGCGAGTTGGAGAACAGATAGGGGCGCGAACGCTGGCGCAGCAGCTCGATGATCTCGGACTTCGCGGTGGTGAAGCCGCCGAGCGCACCGCCCATCGCCTTGCCCAGCGTGCCGGTGACGATGTCGATCTTCTCGAGCACGCCCTTCACTTCCGCCGAGCCGCGGCCGGTGGCGCCGAGGAAGCCGGTCGCGTGGCATTCGTCGATGTGCACCAGCGCGTCGTACTTCGCCGCGAGTGTGGTGATCTCGTCGAGCGGCGCGATGAAGCCGTCCATCGAGAACACGCCGTCGGTGGTGATCAGGATTGTCTGCGCGCCGTCGGCGCGCGCCTGCTTCAGCTGCGCCTCGAGGTCTGCCATGTCGCAGTTCGCGTAGCGGTAACGCTTGGCCTTGCACAGCCGCACGCCGTCGATGATCGAGGCGTGGTTGAGCGCATCGCTGATGACCGCGTCGTGCTCCCCGAGCAGCGGCTCGAACAGGCCCCCGTTGGCGTCGAAACACGCGGCGTAGAGGATCGTGTCCTCCTTGCCGAAGAAGTCCGCGATCGTCTTCTCGAGCTGTTTGTGCAGGTCCTGCGTGCCGCAGATGAAGCGCACCGAGGCCATGCCGAAGCCGTGCGTATCCAGCGCGTCCTTGGCGGCCGCGATGATATCCGGATGGTCGGCCAGGCCGAGGTAGTTGTTGGCGCAGAAGTTCAGCACCGTGCGGCCGTCGTCCAGCGTGATTTCGGCCGACTGCGGGCCGGTGATCACGCGCTCGGCCTTGAACAGCCCGGCGTCGCGGATCTCGTCGAGGGTGTCGGCGTAGCGCTGGGTGTTGGACATGATAGAGGCGCCTGAAAGAATCGAAGCCCGAATTCTACGGCGTCGCACTAGCGCGCGTTGTTGCCAGCCTTGCGCAGTACCTGTTCCTCCAGCCACGTATCCCATAAGGGCTCGAGCTGCTGGATGGTTTGCGGCAAATTATGGCGCGCACCGTCTCGAGCCAGCCACGTGCCGAAATCAAGGCCCTCGGCGATTGCAGCACTGATCGGTGCCAGGATCCTTGGATCTCCGCTCGTTTCGGCCAGAAAAAGACCGGTCAGCAGGGACTGTCCATAGAAGGTTTCCAGCCCAGGGAACCCACCGCTCGATGTCACCACCATCTGCACACCCGAGTCCGACTTAGGCCCGCGAGACAGAGCACGCGCGAGCGCGACCGAACGCACCGGATGTTCGGAAGCGAGAAAGTCGGTGAACCCCGGAACCTCGCGCCGACGTTGCCTGGCGACGTCGATGAATGCCGCGAGGTGGCGCGCCTGCGCTTCGGGGGGTTCCATGGCGATCGCCACGGCTTCGTCCAGCCAGTCGGGCGCCGGGGTGCCGTATCGGTCTTCGCGCGTGTCCGCGGCGTCGGGCCAGAACATCGCCGCGTACATGGCGTGTCCGGCCTCGTGCCGCAGCGTGATCGCCTCCTGTGCATCGGCCCGGGCCAAGGCCTGTCGCCGACGATTGCGGTCCAGTCCGGCCTGACGCATCGCGCGCTCGGTCATCGTGCGCATGGCCTTGGCCGGCACCCACACCAGGGCGAACTCCAGGTCATTGGCCGCAGCGAAGGTGTTGGCCTGGGTCGCGTCGACGTCGGCGCTCAGAAGCAGCATGCCCACAGGCGCGCGTCCGAAGTAGCCCGCGTACTGCTGCGCTGCTTCGACGAGGGCGCGCGCAGCGACTTCCGCTTCCTCGGGGGAGTCGGCGTACGCGAGCCCGTGCGGAGACGCCACGCACACCGCAGCAGGGGCTGGGTCAAAAACGGGACACTCGGAACCACTTGCCGCCCCGACGCCAGTGAGAAACAGTGCAGCAGCCGGGATCAGGCTGTAAATGCGCATAACCTTCCTTGGTATGAGGGGACTACGACGGGCTCAACGCCAGTCCAGCACCACCTTGCCCGACTTGCCCGATTCCATCAGGTCGAAGCCCTTCTGGAATTCGTCGGCCGGCAGCTGGTGGCTGAGCACCTTGCCGAGCGGAAAGCCCGACAGCACGAGCTGGGTCATCTTGTACCAGGTTTCGTACATCCGCCGGCCGTAGATGCCTTGCACGGTGAGGCCCTTGAAGATGATGCGGTCCCAGTCGATGCCGGCGCCCTTGGGCAGGATGCCGAGCAGCGCGACCTTGCCGCCGTGGTACATGCAGTCGAGCATGTCGTTGAACGCATGCGGATTGCCGCTCATTTCCAGGCCCACGTCGAAGCCCTCCATGTGCAGGTCCTTCATGACGTCCTTGAGCGAGGTGTTCGACACGTTGACCACCCGCGTGGCGCCCATGTCGGCGGCGAGCTTGAGGCGGAAATCGTTGACGTCGGTGACCACCACGTTGCGCGCGCCGATGTGCTTGCAGATGCCAGCGGCCATCACGCCGATCGGGCCGGCGCCGGTGATCAGCACGTCCTCGCCGACCACGTCGAACTCTAGCGCGCAGTGCGCGGCGTTGCCGTAGGGGTCGAAGAACGCGGCCAGCTCGCTCGGGATCTGGTCGGGGATCGGCCACAGGTTGGTTGCCGGCATCACCACGTACTCGGCGAACGCGCCGTCGCGGGTGACGCCGATGCCGACCGTGTTCGGACACAGGTGCGGCTTGCCGGCGCGGCAGTTGCGGCAATGGCCGCACACCAGATGGCCTTCGGCCGAGACGCGCTGGCCGACCTCGTAGCCGGTGACCGCCGAGCCCAGCTCGACGATGCGGCCGACGAACTCGTGACCGATGACCAGGCCCGGCGTGATCGTGCGCTGGCTCCACTCGTCCCAGAGGTAGATGTGCAGGTCGGTCCCGCAGATCGCGGCTTTCTCGACGCGGATCAGCACGTCGTTCGGACCCGGCGTCGGCACCGGCACCTCGGCCATCCAGATGCCTTTGGTCGCGTCGCGCTTGACCAGCGCCTTCATTGTCTGGGCCATCTCGGGTGTGCCTGTGGTGGGCGAAAAGAGCCGGCGATTATACGACGCGGCATCCCGGCGCCCTGCTGCGCTGCGGCGCGGCAAGCCGGCGTTTCGCTGCGGTTAGACTTGGCGCCCCCCTCCCGATCGAACAGGACCACCATGCGCCGACCGCTTCTGGCCGCGACCCTGCTGGGCGTCTTCTACAGCTGCAGTGCGCCCGGGGTGGCGGGGGAGGGCATGTGGGTGCCGCAGCAATTGCCGGAGATCGCGCCGGCGCTGCGCAAGGCGGGCCTGAAGCTCAATCCGCAGCAGCTCGCCGATCTCACCGGCGATCCGCTGGGCGCGGTGGTGTCGCTCGGCGGTTGCACCGCGAGCTTCGTCTCGAACCAGGGCCTGGTGCTGACCAATCACCATTGCGCCTACGGCGCGATCCAGCTGAACTCGACCCCCGAGAACAATCTGATGCGCGACGGCTTCAGCGCCGCAGCGCTCGGCGACGAGCTCCCCGCCGGGCCGAACGCCCGCATCTACGCGCTGGAACGCATCGACGACGTCACCGAGCAGGTGCAGGCCGCGATCGCCGCCGCGCCCGATGCGCCCGGCCGCACCGCGGCGCTGGACGCGATCGAAAAATCCCTGGTCGGCGCCTGCGAGGCCGAACCCGGCTACCGCTGCCGCCTGTACAGCTTCCTCGGCGGCAACCGCTATCGCTTGTTCCGCAATATCGAGATCCGCGACGTGCGCCTGGTCTACGCCCCGGCCGGAGGCATCGGCAGCTTCGGCGGCGACGTCGACAACTGGATGTGGCCGCGGCACACCGGTGATTTCGCGTTCTATCGCGCCTACGTGGGGCCCGACGGGCGTCCGGCCGACCATGCCGAGGCCAATATTCCCTACACCCCGCGCCGCGTCCTGCGCATCGCCGACAAGCCGCTGCGCGAAGGCGACTTCGTCATGGTGGCCGGCTACCCGGGGCGCACCAGCCGCTACGCCTCCGCCGACGAATTCGCCGAGACCGTGAGCTGGCGCTATCCGCAGATCAGCCGGCATTACCGTGCGCTGATCGATCTGGTCGAGGCCGAGGGGCAGGCGGATCCCGAAACCGAAGTGCGCTACGCCAGCGTCGTGCGCGGCTGGCAGAACACGCTGAAGAACTATGACGGCCAGCTCCAGGGCTTTGCGCGCATCGGCGCGCTGGAGCGCAAGCAGGCCGAAGAGGCGGCGGTGCTCGAGTGGCTGCGGGGCCGCGGCGCCGACGGCGAGGCCGCGCTGGACGCGCATGCCAGGATCGCCGCGCTCGAGGCCCAGGCCGGGGCGACGCGCGACCGCGACCTGGTGCTGTCGCTGCTCGACAACAGCGGCCTGCTGTCGACCGCGGTGCGGCTCTACCGCCTGTCGATCGAAAAGGAACGCCCGGATGCGATGCGCGAGCAGGGCTTCCAGCAGCGCGACCTGCCGGTGATCGAGGGTGGCCTGCGCCAGATGGAACGGCGCTACGTGCCCGCGATGGACCGTGCGATCACGCGCTATGCGCTCCAGCAGTACGTGCAGCTTCCGGCCGATCAGCGCGTCGCGGCGATCGACGCCTTCCTCGGCGGCAATGACGATGCCGCGATCGAACGTGCGCTGGATCGCCTCGACCGCAGTGCCCTGAAGAACCACGACGCGCGCCTGACCTGGTTCGCGGCCGATCGTCACACGTTCCTGCGCAGCCGGGATCCCGCGCTGCAGTACGCCGCGGCCGTGGTGCCGGAGCTGGTGCAGATCGAGCAGGCCGCCAAGGCCCGCGCCGGCGATCTGCTGCAGCTGCGCCCGGTCTACCTGCAGGCCGTGGCCGACTACCGCGCCAGCCGCGGCGAGGCGGTGTATCCGGATGCGAACTCCTCGCTGCGCCTGACCTTCGGCAACGTCACCGGCTACACCGATCTGGCCGGCACGGCGCATACCCCGTTCACGCGGCTGGAAGAGATTCCGCCCAAGGCCACCGGCGCCGAGCCGTTCGACGCACCCCAGGTGCAGCTCGACGCGATCGCCGCGGGTCGGCACGCCGGCCTGGCCGATCGCCGCCTGCGCAGCGTGCCGGTCAACTTCCTGTCCGATCTCGACGTGACCGGCGGCAATTCGGGCTCGCCGGTGCTCGATGCCGACGGCCGTCTGACCGGCCTGCTGTTCGACATGACCTGGGAGGCCGTGGTGTCGAACTGGGTGTTCGACCCGGCGATGACCCGCACCATCTCCGTCGACCAGCGCTACATCCGCTGGGTGATGCAGGAGGTCGATCCCGCGCCGCGCCTGCTGCAGGAGATGGGCGTGGCGCCACGCTGACCATCCCGCACCTGTCGGAGTGCGGTGGCGTGCGTCCGGGTGTCCGGAACCCCCCCCATCGTGCGAACGCGCTTCGACGAAGACGTTCATCTAGACTGTCGAGCCCGTCGCAAGGAACCCGTCCGATGAGAATCCTGCTCGCCCGCCACGGCGAAACGCCGTGGAATGCCGAAGGCCGGTACCAGGGGCAGGAGGACATCGCATTGTCGGAGGTGGGTGAGCGTCAGGCGACGCTGCTCGGCCAGCGCCTGGCCGATGTGCGCATCGACCGCGCGGTCGCCTCGCCGCTGTCTCGCGCCGACCGCACCGCGCGGCTCGCACTCGGCGCCACGCGCGAATCGATGCTGCGCACCGATGCGGGCCTGGCCGAGATCGCCCACGGCACCTGGGAAGGCCTGCTGGCCAGCGAGATCCGCGAACGCGATCCCGAGCGCCTGGCCGCGTGGCGGGACGCGCCCGATACCGTGCTGATGCCTGGCGGCGAATCGCTGCAGCAGGTGTTCGATCGTGCCTGGCCCGCATTCGTCACCGCGATAGACGGGCTGGGCCCGGACGACACCGCACTGATCGTCGCCCACGACGCGGTCAACCGCGTGATCCTGTGCCGCATCCTCGGCATTCCGTTCTCGAAGCTGTGGACCTTCCGCCAGGCGCCGACCACGTTGAACCTGCTCGAAGGCACGGATGGGGATCGTCTGGATGTCGTGCGCCTCAACGATTGCGCGCACCACACGGCGTTCTTCGGCGAGGCGGTGCATCGGGCGCTGTAGTTCACCCGGGGAGATGAGGGGTGATCACCTGGCGAACCATGTGGTTCGGTTCGGAAACGCCTCGGCGACGGCAGGTGATCGTCACCGTGTCGGTACTTTTGCTTGCGGCATTGATGTGTCTAGGTCTCTTCGTCGACTTCATTCCGGCCGAGTGGCTTCGTCATCGTGGTCGCATCAAACACATGTTCGGATTCATCGGTTTGTGTCTGACGATCCTGCTCTACGGGGCCTTTATCATCCGCGGACACATGGCGCGGCAATCCTTTCGCGAGAACTTGAAACTCTGGGCTGTATTTCCGTTCGCGCCTTTTTTTCTGGGATGGGTCTGCTGGCTGGTCCTGGCAAAGGCGCTGCCGTGGTCGTTCACCCGGTTCTTCGGAGACGATCGATCGATTCAGGCCACGATGTGGACCGCGCACACGTCCTCGCGCCGAAGCTGCGATTACCGGCTCACCGGCGGTCCTTTCGCGGACACGATGCCCGCCTATCTCTGTGTGGGTTCTCGCGTCTATGACGCATATCCCGATCGTGAGGTTCAGGTGCGGCTGATCGGAAAAGCGAGCCCCCTTGGGTTCGCGGTGGTCTCGGGTTTTGTCGGCCCATCTTTACAGGAATCCACCCACGCCAATGAATCCGCCCGTGAATGAGCTAGCGAACTGGCTCGCCCGCATCGAAGCGCGCCATCCCACCGAAATCGAGATGGGCCTGGAGCGCGTCGGCGCGGTCTACGCACGCATGGACTGCGGGCGCCCGGCCGCGCAGGTGGTCACGATCGGCGGCACCAACGGCAAGGGCTCGACGGTGGCCTTCGTCGAGGCCATCGCGCGCGCCGCGGGCTGGCGCGTCGGCGCCTACACCTCGCCGCATCTGCTGGCCTACAACGAGCGGGTGCGCATCGACGGCGCGGATGTCGACGATGCGGCGCTGGTCGAGGCCTTCGAAGCCGTCGAGGCCGCGCGCGGCGACACGCCGCTGACGTATTTCGAGACCGGCACGCTGGCCGCGCTGTGGTTGTTCGCGCGCGCCGGGCTGGATCTGGCGATCCTCGAAGTCGGGCTCGGCGGCCGGCTCGATGCGGTGAACATCGTCGATCCCGACGTCGCGGTGATCACGACCGTCGATCTCGACCATCAGGACTGGCTGGGTCACGACATCGAGACGATCGGCTTCGAGAAGGCCGGCATCGCCCGCCCGTGGAAATCCCTGGTGCTCGGCGACACCGACCCGCCGGCCAGTGTGCTGCAGCACGCCTACCGCATCGGCGCGGTCGCGGTGCGCGGCGGCAGCGATTTTCTCTATGCGCCGTCGGACGACGGGCGCTGGACCTGGCGCGAGGTCGGCTACGAGGTCGAACTGCCGCTGCCCGCGCTCGCCGCACCGGTGCAACTGCGCAATGCGGCCGTCGCGGTCGCGGCGGTGCGCGCGCTGGATGTGGCCGGCGATCGCGCGGTCGACGCGGCCGCGCTCGCGGCCGGCATCGCCGGCGCGCGGGTGGCGGGGCGTCTGCAGCGCCACGTGCAGGACGGTATCGAGATCGTCGTCGACGTCGCCCACAACCCGCAGGCGGCGCGCGCGCTGGCCGAGTGGCTGGCGACGGCGACCGTGCCCGGACGCACCCATGCGGTCTACGCCGCACTCGCCGACAAGGACGCCGCCGGCGTGGTCGCGCCGCTGGCGGCCCACATCGGGACCTGGCACCTGGCGGGGCTCGGCGTCAGCCGCGGCCAGGATGTCGAGGCGTTCGCGGCCCGTCTCGCCGGTACGGCGGCCGGCGAGGGCAGGCGCCACCTCGATGTCACCGCCGCGCTCGATGCCGCGCGCGCCGACGCCGGGCCGGGCGACCGCATCCTGGTGTTCGGCTCCTTCCACACCGCGGCGGCCGCGCTGTCGGCACTGCAGGGCGGACGTTAAGAAGCGCGCCCGCGGCCACGCGTATAATCCGCGCGGTTCCCTCGCCCGGCCCCTGCATGACGCCTGGACTGAAACAGCGCCTGATCGGCGCCGCGGTGCTCATCGCGCTCGCGGTGATCTTCCTCCCGATGCTGGTCAAGGGCCCCGCGCCCGAAAGCGGCCTGCCCGACATGCCCCTGCGCGTGCCGGATGCCCCGGGCGGTGATTACAAAACAGTCGATCTGCCGCTGATCGCGCCTGCGCCCGCGCCCGCCGGCGGCGTGCTGGGAGGGCCGCTGTCCGAAACCCGCGACGTGCCCACCCAGGCGCCGCAACAGGGCGAGGGCGACGCGCTGCCGACCGTCGATGCCGGTGTGACATCCGAACCGCTGCCGCCGACCACCGCCGGGGGCGGCTACGCGGTGCACTACGCTGCCTTCGCGACCCAGGCCGATGCCGAGGCCATCCTGCGCCAGCTCGGCCAGTCGGGCCTGAGCGGCTACCGCGAGGCGTTCACGCTCAACGGCAAGCCGGCGCAGCGCGTACGCCTGGGGCCGTATGCCAGCCGCGCCGAAGCGGAGATCGTGCGTGTGCGCGCTGCCCAGGTGCGCGACGACGTCACCCCGCGTGTGGTCGCACTGGACGCCGCCACGCCTTCGGCCTCGCCGACGCCGGCCTCCACGGCGGCCCCGGCACCGGCGACGCCGGCGGTGACGTCGACGCCACTGCCGGCTGAGCCGCCGCGGCAGCAGGCACCTGCGCCGGCCCCGACCCCGGCGCCGACGCCCGCAGCGCCTGCTGCTGCAACGCCCGCGCCCGCGCCCGCACCCGCACCCGCACCTGCGGCCGCCACGGCCGATGTCGGCTTCGTCGTCCAGGTCGGTGCGTTCAGCACTGCCGCCGATGCCAATGCGATGCGCGACCGCCTGCGCGGCGCCGGGATCACCGCCTTCACCGACAGCGTGGACACCGACAAGGGCCGGCTCACCCGGGTCAAGGCCGGGCCGGTCAGCGGTCGCAGCGAGGCCGAGCAGCTGAAGACGCGCGTGCGCAGCGCCGTCGGCGTCGACGGCCTGATCCGCGCCCATCCCTGACCGTCCTCGCGCCGGCCATCGCTCCTATTTCCCTCGTCCCCGGCGCGGCATCCGCGCCTCAAGCAGAACTGGATATCGAACATGTGCGGCATCGTCGGCATCGTTGGAACCTCTGAAGTCGCGCCGGCGCTGTACGACGGCCTGACCGTGCTCCAGCACCGCGGCCAGGATGCGGCCGGCATCGCCGTCGCCAGCGGCACGGTCATGCGCGTGCACAAGGGCAACGGCCTGGTGCGCGACGTGTTCGACGCCAAGGCGATGGATCTGCTGCAGGGGCGTGTGGGCATCGCGCACTGCCGCTATCCCACCGCCGGCAGCGAAGGCCACGACGAGGCGCAGCCGTTCTACGTCAACTCGCCCTATGGCATCGCGCTCGCGCATAACGGCAATCTGGTCAACACCGACCAGCTGCGCCAGCAGGTGTTCGAGACCGACCGCCGCAACGTCAACACCGAGTCCGATTCGGAAGTGCTGCTCAACGTCTTCGCGCACGAGCTCGACCGTGAGAAGGCGCTGACACCCGAAGCCGCATTCCGCGCCGTCGAAGGCGTCAACCGCCGTGCCAAGGGCGGCTATGCGGTGGTCGCGACCGTGCTGGGTCTGGGCCTGGTGGCCTTCCGCGATCCGCACGGCATCCGCCCGCTGGTGCTGGGCAAGCGCGAGACCGCCGAGGGCACCGAGTACGCGGTGGCGTCGGAGTCGGTCGCGCTCGACATCCTCGGCTTCGAGCGTCTGCGCGACGTCGAGCCGGGCGAGGGCATCGTGATCACGCCCCGCGGCGAGCTGCATCACCGCCCGTGCGCGCCGCAGCAGCCGCACGCGCCGTGCATCTTCGAATACGTGTACTTCGCGCGCCCGGATTCGATGATCGAGAACATCTCGGTGCACAAGGCGCGCATGCGCATGGGCGTGACCCTGGGCGAGAAGATCCTGCGCCTGCGGCCGGACCACGACATCGACACCGTGATCCCGATTCCCGACACCTCGCGCGACTCCGCGCTCGAGATCGCCAACGTGCTGGGCGTGAAGTACCGCGAGGGCTTCATCAAGAACCGGTACGTCGGCCGCACCTTCATCATGCCCGGGCAGGGCGAACGCGCGAAGTCGGTCAAGCGCAAGCTCAACCCGATTCCGCTGGAATTCCGAAACCGCGTGGTGCTGCTGGTCGACGATTCCATCGTGCGCGGCACCACGTCCAAGCAGATCGTGCAGATGGCCCGCGACGCCGGCGCCAAGAAGGTCTATCTGGCCTCGGCCGCGCCGCCGGTGCGGCATCCCAACATCTACGGCATCGACATGCCGTCGGTCGACGAGCTGGTGGCGCACAACCGCACCGAGAAGGAGATCGAGGAATTCCTCGGCTGCGACTGGCTGATCTACCAGGATCTGGCGGATCTCGAGGCCGCGGTGTCGGGGCCGAAATTTCCCGAGCGCCGCTTCGACAGCTCCTGCTTCAGTGGCGAGTACGTCACCGGCATCGAGCCCGGCTACTTCGAGCGCCTGCAGCAGCTGCGCAGCGACGACGCGAAGAAGAAGCGGCGGGCGTGAACGCGGCGGTGGCCGCGGATGCGCGCGATCTGTTCGCCGCCGCGCAGCACTGCCTCGACGCGCGTGATCCCGACGCCAAGGTCGCGCTGACCCACGCCTATGCGCGTCGGTTCTCGGCCGGCGAGCTGCCGATCGATCCGGCGGCGCCGGCACCCGCGCCGATCCGCATGCCGGGCCGCCCCGAGCGGCCGCGACTGGTGCATCCGCGCGCGCTGCCGCGCCGCGGCTTCGGCAGCACCGAAGGTCGCGCCGCCTTCATCCATGCGATCGCGCATATCGAACTCAACGCGATCGATCTCGGCTGGGACGCCGTCTACCGCTTCCGTGAGCTGCCGCCCGGGTACTACGCGGACTGGGTGCGTGTGGCCGACGACGAGGCCCGGCATTTCGTGCTCCTGCGCGACCGCCTGCGTGCGCTGGGCTTCGATTACGGCGCGTTCGACGCACACAACGGCCTGTGGGAGATGTGCGAGAAAACCGCACACGACGGCATGGCGCGCATGGCGCTGGTGCCGCGTGTGCTCGAAGCGCGCGGACTGGACGTGACCCCGGGCATGATCGTCAAGCTGCGCTCGCTGGGCGACACCGACACCGTGGCCATTCTCGAGCTGATCCTGCGCGAGGAGGTGGCGCACGTCGCCGCCGGCAGTCGCTGGTTCCGCTGGTTCTGCGCGCGTCGCGAGCTCGAGCCGGACGCCACGTTCCGTGCGCTGCTGGCCGACTATGCGCGCGCCGTGCTGCACGGCCCGTTCAACCTCGACGCGCGCGCGGCCGCGGGTTTCAGCGAAGAGGAACTGGCGGCGCTGCAGGCGGTCGACGCGGAGCGCCTGCAGGCCTAGCCGCGCCGGACCGGCGGGCCGCCGGCGCGCTGCAGGTGATCATCCCGGGACGTCTGCGCAGGCGCGCGTACGGGCGCAGAGGCGTTTCCAGCGTCGGCGGCCGCGGGGCTCCGCGTGCGGGGCGCGGCGGCATCCCGGAAGATCGTCGGCGCCGGACGCCGCTGCAGGAACGCTCGCGCGCGGCGGCCGGGGTGCCGGGAGCGACATTGCAGCCATGCGCGGGCGCTGCGCCGCGACGCGGCGACGTCACGGCAGAGGCCGTGCACGCCGACCGAGCGTGTGATGACTACGACGCGCGGGGCAGCGCCGACAGGTCGAGGCGTCCGTCGGCGTCCGCGCGCAGCACCGAGCCCTGTTCGAACCAGTCGCCGAGCACGATGCGGCGACAGGCGCGTCCCGCGACCTGCGCGGCGTGGATCGCCGGACGGTGGGTGTGGCCGTGGATCATCGTGTCGACGCCGTAACGCGTGAACCATTCGTCCACGGTGGCCGGGTCCACGTCGGTCACCGTCTCCATCGTCCCGGCATCGCGCAGCGCGCCGGCGCGGGCCTGGCTGGCGGCGCGCGCCTGCTGGGCGAAGGCCAGCCGGGCGGGCAGGGGCTGGGCGAGCATCTGGGCCTGCCAGCGCGGATCGCGCACCTGGCGGCGGACGGCCTGGTACTCGACGTCGCCGGTGCACAGCAGATCGCCGTGGGTCAGCAGCACCGGCGTGCCGTCGAGCAGGATCACCGCCGGATCGGGCAGCAGGACCATGCCGGCGCGCTGTGCGTACGCGCGGCCCACCAGAAAGTCGCGGTTGCCGTGCATGAACGACACCGGCACGCCCGCATCCGCGAGCGCCGCCAGACGTTCGGCCACCGCAGCGCCGGCCTCGGATGGATCGTCGTCGCCGACCCAGGATTCGAACAGGTCCCCGAGGATGTACAGGGCGTCCGCACTGCGCGCTTCGCCGTCGAGAAAATCCAGGAACAGCGCGGTGATCTCCGGGCGTGCCGGATCCAAGTGCAGGTCGGAGATGAAGAGGGTCGCCATGGACCGCATTGTAATCCGCGGGCGGGGCCGGTCCGGGGCGCCGGTTAGAATGCGCGCTGTTTCCGTATCGAGCTTCGCGCATGGCCTGCCGCACCCGTTTCGCTCCCAGCCCCACCGGCTATCTCCACATCGGCGGCGCACGCACCGCGCTGTACTGCTGGCTGGAAGCGCGACGTCGCGGCGGGCAGTTCGTGCTGCGCATCGAGGACACCGACCGCGAGCGCAGCACCCAGGCCGCGATCGACGCCATCCTGCAAGCGATGGACTGGCTGGGCCTGGACTACGACGAGGGCCCGATCTACCAGACCCACCGTCTGGACCGGTATGCCGAGGTCGCCGAGCAGCTCGTCGCCGACGGCAAGGCCTACTACGCCTACGAGACCAAGGCCGAACTCGACGCGATGCGCGAAGCGGCGATGGCGGCCGGCGAGAAGCCCCGTTACAACGGCGCGTATCGCGAGCGCAACGAGCCGAAGCGCGACGATCCCAACCGCGTGATCCGTCTGAAGAACCCGCAGGACGGCACCGTGGTGTGGGAGGACAAGGTCAAGGGCCGCATCGAGATCGCCAACAGCGAGCTCGACGATCTGGTGATCTTCCGGCCCGACGGCTACGCGACCTACAACTTCGCCGTCGTCGTCGACGATCTGGACATGGGCATCACCGACGTCGTGCGCGGCGACGACCACGTCAACAACACCCCGCGGCAGATCAACATCTACCACGCGCTCGGCGCCGAGGTGCCGGCGTTCGCGCACCTGCCGATGATCCTCGACGAGCAGGGCGCCAAGCTGTCCAAGCGCACCGGCGCGGCCGACGTCATGCAGTATCGCGATGCCGGCTATCTGCCGCACGCGCTGCTGAACTATCTGGTGCGGCTGGGCTGGTCGCATGGCGACCAGGAAATCTTCTCGATCGACGAGATGCAGGCGCTGTTCGATCTCGAGAACGTCAACGCCAAGGCCGCGCGCCTGGACATGGCCAAGCTCGGCTGGCTCAACCAGCAGTACCTGAAGTCCGATGATCCGGCGGCGGTGGCCGCGCATCTGGAATGGCATCTGCGCAGCGACGGTTACGACCTGTCCACCGGGCCGGCGCCGGCCGACGTCGTGATCGCGCTGCGCGACCGCGTGCAGACGCTCAAGGAGATGTCCGAGCGCGCGGCGGTCTGGTATCGCCCGATCGCCGCCTACGATGAAAAGGCGGTCGCCAAGCACCTGAAGCCCGAGGCCCGCGCGCCGCTCACCGACGTCCGCGCACGCTTCGCCGCGCTGCCGGACTGGAACGTCGAGGCGATCGATGCGGCCTTCCGCGCAACGGTCGACGCGCTCGCGCTCGGCATGGGCAAGGTGGCGCAGCCGCTGCGCGTGGCGATCACCGGAACGCAGGTGAGCCCGGACATCGGACACACCGTGTACCTGGCGGGGCGCGACGAAGCGCTGGCGCGTATCGACGCGGCGATTGCGATGATTCCTGACGAGCAAGCAGTCTGAGGCGGCGCTGCACCGGGGCTTGCTCGGTGTACCCGGCGGTGTCGATCCGCGTTCGAATGTCCGCGCACGGGTGAGGTCGTTCCAGGCCTCTCGAAGGCCGGCGCGCCTCGTCGCATCATCGGCGCCGGCCATTGACGGGCGGCGTGTTCGAGCGGGGCCAAAGGCCGCGTCTCCGCATCCCGGAACGCGTGATGCGGCGGAAGTCCTTCGTCGGGCAGACCGGTCGGTCGGCTCACGTTTCCTGACTCGGCACTGGGGGCCGGCCCTCCGGTCGGCTTCGCCGTTCGCACTGCCGGCGTGGCCCGGCAACGACAGCCGAGCCGCTCGCCGTCAGGCGATGGAACCGCCTGCGCGTGTGTTACCGGGCCGACGCCGACACGCCAAGGCGCGCCTCTCGGCTTCAGGCGCGGGCGCACGGCGGCGACGGGTCTGCGAGCGCGCGCGGCGTATCCGCGGCGCGCGGGCTCCGGGCGCGGGCGGAACCGCCGCAGCGACAGCCGGCCGATGTCGGGGTGACGCGTCGGAGCCGGTGCGCTGACGTGGCAACTTGAGTCCCCGGCCCCCCACACCCATTATTGGATGCATGGCCAAGCACGACCACACCTGCACCGATCCGCACCACCACGTCGATGACGCGGCGGCGTTCGTGCGCGCGGTGGAGCACGCCTGCAGCGAACGCGGCCTGCGGCTGACGCCGATCCGCGCCTACGTGCTGAACCTGATCGCCGAGGCCGGCAAGCCGCTGAAGGCCTACGACCTGCTCGATCGCGTGCGCGAAGGCGATGGCCCCGGTGCCGCGGCGCCGCCCACGGTGTACCGCGCGCTGGATTTCCTGCTCGCCAACGGCTTCATCCACAAGCTGCAGTCGGTCAATGCTTTCGTCGCCTGTCACCATCCGAGCACCGCGCAGCACTCGGTGCCGTTCCTGATCTGCGACCGTTGCCACAGCGCGGTCGAGCTGGAGGACGAGGTCGTGGTCGCGTCGCTCGACGAACGCGCGCGCGCCCTCGGGTTCGTACCGCAGGCGCAGACGCTGGAAGTGCACGGCCTCTGCGCGCAGTGCGCCGGCGCCTAGGCAGGACTCCGCCAGGCGAGGGCGGGTTCCGGGCGCCGTGATGATCGGTCCGAGTCCGCGGCGCCTCGACGTCCATGCGCGCGGCCGTTAGCCGTTCGTTCCTGCGGTGCCGGTCGGCGGCCGGACATCGCGCGGGTTCCATGCCGGCCGACACGCTGCTGCCGGGGTTCGCGGCGCGTCCCGACGGAGCGACCTCGATGCCGGGGTGCCGGCTGACGGTATGCGGCCGCTGCCTCGCTGAGGGCGGCGCCGGCAGAGCGCTGCGGTGCGGCTGGCCGCGCGGGACCGGCCGATCGGACCGCGCGGCGCCCTGCGCAATCGTCATTCGCACGTCTCCGTTTCGTGCCGGGACTGTCCTGCCCGCGATGCGCGCGCGCCGGACGCGCCGGCGGCGCCTCGCATGAAAAACCCCGCGTCGCATGCACGGCGCGGGGCGGGACTGCGGTTGCGGAGAGAGAGCACCCGCAGCACACGCGGTGGGAGAGCCCGCGTTCTTGTTATGGTATATCATTACCGGAATGCGAAGCTCCTGTCGGGGTTTCGTTCGCCAACGCCACAGGAAGAACACGCTCCATGATCAAGACCCGTCATCCTCTCGGAACCGCCATCCGCTGCGTGCTGCTCGGCGCCGCGTTCGGCGCGGCGCCCGCGACCGCGTTCGCCGACACTGCACTCGACGCCGACGCCCAGGTCACCACCCTGCGCCCGATCCAGGTGATCGGCGTGTCGGAGGACTCGAGCCAGATCGCGGCGCCGTACAGCGTGGTGTCGGGTGACGATGTCGTCGCCAGCGGCGCGGCCACGATCGGCGAAGCGCTGAACGGGCAGCCGGGCGTGCACGCCGATACCTTCGGCGCCGGCGCCAGCCGTCCGGTCATCCGCGGCCAGGTCGGTCCACGCGTCAAGGTGCTCTCGGACAGCGCGTCGATCCTCGATGCGTCGGATATCTCGCCCGACCACGCGGTGACCGTCGATCCGCTGCTGAGCCAGCAGATCGAAGTGCTGCGCGGTCCGGCGACGCTGCTCTACGGCGGCGGGGCGATCGGCGGCGTGGTCAATGTGCTCGACGACAAGGTGCCCAGCCGCCTGCCGGAAAACGGCCTCGAAGGTCGCTTCGTCCTGCGCGGCAACAGCGTCGCGGACGAGAAGGCCTTCGGTGCCGAGGTGTCGGCGCAGCTGGCGCCCAATCTGGTGATGCACGCCGAGTCCTCACGCCGTTCCACCGACGACTACCGTGCGCCGGGCCTGGACGAGGCACGCGTCGACGGCTCGTTCACCGACTCGCGCAACAGCAGCGTGGGCCTGTCGTGGGTGACCGATCGCGGCTACGTGGGCCTGGCCTATTCGTACCGCGACGAGGACTACGGCCTGCCGGGCCACAGCCACGAGTACGAGGGCTGCCACCCGCACGGCAGCGCGCTGCATTGCGGCAGCCACGACCACGACCACGACCACGATCATGATCACGACCACGGTGACGAGCACGACCACCTGGCCATGATCAATCTGGAGAGCAAGCGCTTCGACCTGCGCGGCGAGTACACCGATCCCTTCGCCGGCATCTCTCGTGTGCGCTTCCGCTCCAGTTACACCGACTACAGCCACGAAGAGGTCGAGGACGGCGAGGTCGCGACCACGTTCACCAACAAGGGCCACGATTCGCGCGTGGAGTTCGAGCATGCGCCGCTGGGCAACTGGACGGGCGTGTTCGGCGTGCAGCACACCGATACGCAGTTCGGTGCGGACGGTCTGGAGGCCTTCATGCCGGACGTCGATACGCGCAGCACGGGGCTGTTCGTCATCGAGCATCTCGACCTGAGCGAGCAGTGGCACTTCGAGCTCGGTGCGCGTCACGAGTGGGTCAAGCACACGCCGGTCAACGATCCGCGCGGCCGTCCCGAGTACAGCGACACCGCGACCTCGTTCTCGGGTGCGGCGATCTGGAGCTTCGGCCCCGACCTGGCGCTGACCTTCTCGGCATCGCGTTCGGAACGGGCGCCGCATGCCCAGGAGCTGTACGCGCGCGGCGTGCACCTGGCCACCAATACCTACGAGTGCGGCCTGGTGCCCCATCCGCTGACCTGCGGCGGTGCGGCCAACAATGCCGACTACGGCAACGAGAAGTCGACCAACTACGAGCTGGCCCTGCGCCGTACCGCGGGCGACTTCACCTTCGGCGTGAGCGCCTTCGCGAACGATTTCGACGGCTACATCTACGCCCGAACGCTGGACCAGTACGAGGACTTCCGCCTGATCAAGTACACCCAGGCCGACGCCGAGTTCCGTGGTTTCGAGGCCGAGGTGGGCTATCGCTTCAACGACATGTTCTCGATGACCGTGTTCGGCGACCGGGTCAACGCCAAGCTGGCCGACGGCGGCGGCAATCTGCCGCGCATTCCGCCGTCGCGCGTCGGGACGCGTCTGAACGCCGACGTGGGCGCGTTCTCGGGCGAGATCGAGTACATCCGTGCCAGTGCCCAGCGCGACGTCGCGGATTTCGAGACCGAAACGCCGGGCTACGATCTGCTCAACGCCTCGGTCAGCTATCGGATCCTCGACGGCAATACGCGACTGTTCCTGCGGGGCAACAACCTGCTCGACGAGCAGATCTGGAACCACACCTCGTTCCTGGCCAAGACCGTCCCGCTCCCCGGCCGCAATCTGACCTTCGGCGTCAGCGTCAACTTCTGAGGCGCGGCGGGTGACGTTGTACGAGCGCATCACCGCGCTCCATGGCCACCGGCCGTGGGGCGCGGTGCTCGACGCGGGCACCGGTCGCGCGTCGATGCGCTGGTTGCTCGGTCTAAAGACCGAGCGCTGGACGGCCATCACCGGTGCGCCGACGATGGCCGAGCAGACACGGGCCGAGATCGGCGACCGGATGCGCGAGCAGGACCGCCTGATCGTCGGCAACTGGGCCGATCCCGCACTGCTGGAAGGCGAGCGCTACGACGTGGTGCTCGCCGACTATCTGCTCGGCGCGATCGAAGGGTTCGCGCCGTACTGGCAGGATCGCCTGTTCGCCCGGCTGCGCCCGCTGGTGGGCAAGCGGCTCTACATGATCGGGCTCGATCCCTACGTGCACGGTGTGCCGGACAGTCCGGCAGGCCGTCTGGTCAACGAGATCGGGCGTCTGCGCGACGCCTGCCTGCTGCTGGCCGGCGAGCAGCCGTATCGCGAATACCCGCTGGACTGGTCGCTGCGTCACCTCGAGGGGGCCGGCTTCCGGATCGTCGATGCGCAGACGGTGCCGATCGGCTATCGCGAGCGGTTCGTCAACAGCCAGCTCGATCTGTGCATGACCGCGGTCGGCAAGCTGCGCGACCGCAGGCTGGCACCGTCGTTGCTGGCGCACATCGCCGATCTGCGCACGCGCGCGCTGTCGCACATCGCCGGGCAGGGCGCCCTGCAGCACGGGCACGACTACATCGTGGTGGCCGAGCCCGCCTGAGCGCGGCCGGGCATGCCCGAGGCGCGGCGACGGGTCGTCACAACGCCGTCGCCAGACCGTTATAGAATCACACTTGATGAAGAGGAGATCCTCCGTGCTGACCCCTGGCACCTCCGCGTCCCCCGACGCCCTGCGCCGCGCCGACCGCGTGGGGTTCGCCGCGTCGTTCCTGTGCGCCGTGCATTGCGCCCTGCTGCCAGTGGCGCTTGCGCTGGTGCCGGCGTTCGGCCTCAGCCTCGGCGGCTGGGTGGACATCGATCAGGCGTTCGTCGTGTTCGCCACGCTGCTCGGCGCCACCACGCTCACGCTGGGCTGGCGCCGGCATCGCGCCTTCCATGCCTGGGCGCTGCTGTTGCCGGGTCTGGCCCTGGTGTGGGCGGGTGCGTTCACCCATCTGCATGACCACACCATCACCCATGCGGTGGTGATGGCGGCTGGCGGTCTGCTGCTGGCGGCCGCGCACCTGATGAACCTGCGTCTGACCCACGCGCACCACCGCGGCTGACCGCCGCTTCCCGAGCCGGCCGCGTGATAGAATCCGCGGCCCTGTGCGCCCTCGTGGCGCACGTTCGCGTCTATCGCATTCAATTCGCAGCACATCAGGAGCAGACAATGGGCAAGGGCGACCGCAAGACCCTCAAGGGCAAGCGTTACAACGCGAGCTACGGCAATTCCCGTTCGAAGGGCGTCGTCAAGGCCGCCGGCACCGCGACCGCACCGGTCGTGAAGAAGGCCGCGACCAAGACCGTCGCCAAGGCGCCGGCCAAGAAGGCCGTCGCGAAGAAGGCGGCGCCGAAGGCCGAGTAATCCGGCCTCGCGTTGCACCGTCGAAAGCCCCGCGCGTGCGGGGCTTTCGCGTATCTGGGGATGCGACCCGGTGCGCGAGTGTTGCATCGGCCCGGCCGCGCGGCGCCGGCGTTTCGCTGGAGACGTGCGGAGGCGCCGCGACGTCCAGGGCCGACGCCGCCGTCGGGACAGGGCGCGATCTGCACGCGCAGCGCCCGGCCCGGGCCACCTGCAGCGCATCCCCGCGCGCCGTGCGGGTGCTTGGCGCCGGCTCAGACCAGGCGGCGCCCACCGGCATAGGACATGGCCAGCAACGCACCGCCGAGCCAGTATCCGAGCTCGGCCGGCTGGTCGATGCGCCAGCAGGCGAAGTCCGCGCGCTGGCCCACCGCCAGCCGGCCACGGTCGTCCAGTCCGAGTGCGCGCGCGCCGTGCACGGTGGCGCCGCGAAGGGCCTCTTCCGGCGCAAGGCGGAAATGCGTGCACGCCAGCTGCATCCCCTGGCGCAGCGACAGCAGTGGTGCGGTGCCCGGATTGCAGTCGGTCGCCACGGCCATCGGCACCCCGGCGGCGCGGAACGCATCCAGTGGCGGCAGGCGCGTCTCGCGCAGCACGTGGAAGGCGCCGGGCAGCAGGACCGCCACCGTGCCTGCTGCGGCCATCGCGGCCACGCCTGCGTCCGAGGTGTACTCGACATGGTCGGCCGACAGCCCGCCGAACTCGGCCACCAGCGCGGCGCCTTCGCCATCGCTGAGCTGGTCGGCGTGCAGCTTGACCGGCAGGCCCAGTGAACGGGCGATCTCGAACACCCGCCGGGTCTGCGCGGTGCTGAACGCGATGCGTTCGGCGAAGGCATCGACCGCGTCCACCAGGCCCTCGGCATGCAACTGCGGCAACCAGGCGCAGACGGCGTCGATGTAGGCATCCGGCCGGTCCGCGAATTCCGGCGGCAGCGCGTGCGCACCGAGGAAGGTGGTGCGCACGGTGATTCCGAGCATCCCGCCGAGGCGACGCGCGACACGCAGCATCTTGCGTTCGCTGTCCAGATCCAGGCCGTAGCCGGACTTGATCTCCAGCGTCGTCGCGCCGTCGGCGATCAGCGCGCGTGCGCGGGGCAGGGACTGCGCCAGCAGCGCGTCCTCGTCGGCGTCGCGCACCGCGCGCACGGTCGAGACGATGCCGCCCCCGGCGCGCGCGATGTCCTCGTACGCCGCACCCTGCAGGCGCTGCTCGAATTCGCCGGCGCGATTGCCGGCGAACACCAGGTGCGTGTGGCAGTCGATCAGGCCCGGCGTCACGCAGCCGCTCGTCTCGATCACCTCGGCCGCCAGCCGCGCCGGTGCATCCGGCAGGGCGCCGCGCGTACCGACGTGGACGATCACGCCGTCGCGCCAGCCGAGTGCGCCGTCTTCGATCAGGCCGTAGCCCGACGCGTCGGCGAGCGTGACCAGCGTGGCCCCCAGCAGCAGGCCATCCCAGGCCTCAGTCGCCACCGCCACCCCCGCCATCGCTGCCGCCCGCATCGTGGCCGTCGTGGCGCGCCGACGTCGCATCGTCTCCGGTCACGGCGCCTGCCGCCGCGGAGCGACGCGTGCGCGTCGACGCGCGGCTGGCGAAGATCGCAACCAGGCCGCCGAACACGGCCACCAGTGCACACAGTATCGCGATCGAACTTGGGCTCATCGGATGTTCCCGGCGGTCAGAACGGCTAGCCTACCGCACACGTTTTTCTGGAGCCGGCCCGATGCACGACGTTCCCGCGGTCCATGTCCGGCGCACGCCCGCCGGCTGGCACCTGCCCGGTATCGCCAACCTGCATTCGCACGCCTTCCAGCGGGCGATGGCCGGGCTGGCCGAAGTGCAGACCGATCCGGCGGATTCGTTCTGGACCTGGCGCGAGACCATGTACCGCATGGCGGGCCGCTTCGATCCCGACACGCTGCGCGCCGTGGCCACGCAGCTCTACGT
>VFQP010001105.1_pt1 | contig 39676 bp, 32 predicted proteins | sample 3512351 | NCBI WGS metagenome assembly VFQP01 (sample SAMN10412372, study PRJNA504923) | tailings metagenome | isolation source: Relicate 1 Philex TSF1 revegetated site | place: Philippines: Tuba, Benguet | collected 2017-08-29
TCGGCTACGCACCCGAAACCGGCGTGGAAATGGGAGGTTCTATCCTGAAACTTTTCCGTGCAAAAAAAGACATCAACAACCGGCTCAGCGAAATAAAAGCAACCGGCTTCTTTACCTTCAAAGCCCAATACGGTGCCATGCTCGAAAACGCCATTTATGGCGATCAGGACAAATGGTTTTTCCTCGGCCGTACCACGATCCAACGCTTTCCCTTATTCTATTATGGCATTGGATCAAATGCAAAGCCCGACAACTATGCTGTTGTAGATGCCCACAATATTATCTTTCGCCAACGCGTACTTCGCAAAGTGAAGAAGAACTTTTTCATCGGACCTGAAATTGATTTCCAAACGCTGTGGAATGTAGATTTCAAACAACCACAACAGCAACCGCATCCATTGCCAACAGGAAGTGAAGGTTCAACAAATCTTGGATTGGGAATTGCACTTGTGTATGATACCCGTCATAATGTCCTAAATGTCCGCCAGGGCTTGTTTGCCGAACTCGCCTTTCTCCAGTATGCACCAGCATGGGGAAGTGATTTTCGTTTCCGCAGCATCAACCTTGATCTCCGGTCTTATCACAAAGTGAGTCTTCGTAATACAATCGCATGGCAGGTATACGGAACATTTTTACAAGGCGAACCTCCGTTCAACCAACTTGCTTTGATGGGCGGAGATATGACGATGCGCGGTTATTATCAGGGACGGTTCCGGGATAAGAACCTGATCGGTACACAAACAGAATTCAGGATGCTTCCATTTGCATTTCATAAACGTTTTGGAGCAACAGTCTTTGCAGGTGCGGCGGTTGTCGGACCTAAGATTGGAGATATGCGTGTGGGGAATGTTCGATACTCAGGTGGTTTTGGTATACGGTATCTGTTGTTTCCTAAAAAAGATATCTTCTTACGATTTGATATCGGGTTCACGAGCGAAGGAGCGAATTACTATTTTCATAGTGGAGAAGCATTCTAAAACATCTTTGAAAATGTTCGGATCGCTTCGCGATTCACCCATATAAACGACTCCTTCCGTCTTCCCGCCTCCTACCGGTCTACTTTTTACCGGTAGGAGGCAGGAAGACAGAAAGGAGTCGTTTAACAGTGAAGAGCCATTATTCGTTTGGGTTAGTTTTTTGAATGCCGATACGTTGTGAAGTGTAGATACTGCTTTGTCCGCTGAAATAGTATGCGGTAAAACAAGCGATCGCATAATACAGGATATGATCACCTCCGAATAATTCAACGCCCATTATCACGCAAGCGATCGGAGTGTTTGTTGCAGCGGCAAATACAGCGATGAAGCCAAGGCCAGCCATCAGGTCTATTGGTGCACCAGTTATGACTGCGACAACATTTCCTAATGTTGCACCGATAAAAAACAAGGGTGTCACTTCCCCTCCTTTAAATCCCATACCCAGTGTAATGGCGGTGAAGATGATCTTCCAGAACCAGCTCATATAATTGGCCCCTCCTTCATGAAAGGAAGAAACGATTGATACGGCTCCGGGATCGGGATTGGTAACGCCGAGACCAAGATAATCGCGGGTTCCTACTGCAAACGTAAGGCCGATGATCAGCACACCTCCTATCGCGGGGCGAAGCCACTGGATCTTTATTAGTCTTGTACTGTGATCTTTGATCGAATGGGATAAGGTGGCAAAAAAGTATCCGGCGAAGCCGAAAGCAATCCCTGCACCGATCACTTTCGCGATCAGCAAAAAATCAAAATGAAGAAAGCCAATTTTTGCAGATGCTATTGCTTTGCTGTCGATATGATATAATGTATGATGAATACCATATGCGGAGCAGGTTATATCAGCCAGTATGGCTGCGATAAAACATGGCAATAAGGCCCTGTATAAGATCCTTCCGGAAACGAGTACTTCCAGGGCAAATACGGCTCCCGCAACAGGCGTTCCGAATACGGCACCAAAACCTGCAGCGATACCGCATTGCAATAAAACGCTCCGGTCATTTCTATCCAGTTTGATCCAACGGCTAAGCAAGGCAGCCATACTTCCACCCATTTGAACAGCGGTACCTTCGCGACCAGCTGATCCGCCGAATAAATGAGTAATGATGGTGGTCACCAATACAAGCGGCGTCATCCTTGCAGGTACACCGGCACCGGGATCATGGATTTCATCCATGATCAGGTTGTTGCCCGCTTCGGCATTCTTGCCACCGGTTTTGTATAGAAAGTAGATCAGTATGCCCGCAAGAGGTAAGAGGAATAACAACCATTCATGCTGCCATCGGATCTCTGTGGCTTTATCCAGTAACCAGAGGAATAGGGCGACAAGCGAACCAACGACAATAGATAGCGGAATTGTAAGGATCGTCCAGCGAAGAAGCTGCTTTGCGATGGCGATTTGATCGATGCGTGTGTTCAGTGTTTTTTTCATCCTACAAATAGTTATAAGAGCCTGCATTCAGCTCAGGCTAGTGAATATTTGTAGGCGCCATCAGTTCCGGGAGGAACGGTTAAGTAGGAAGACACCATTTCCTTGATGGGGTAAAGGTAGTGGATTTACCTAAATTATGTGTACGATTTAGCGTTTCCCGCTTTCGAAGGACTATGCTTAGTCTCTGACTATTGTCATTGTACGTAGTCTCTGACTACGTACATTCTTCTTCCTCTTCCCCCACCAAATACAAAACCCTGTAACCGGCAGCGACGCTGCAATCAATGCCACACAAAAGATCAAGATCCTTGTCCCTATTCCTCCAATTCCTCCCGTATGTATATCATACGTCATTCTGTTAGCCTTCTCTCCAGGATTTGCATCTTCATACAGCCCCCAGTTGACCGGCTTAAATCGTTCTCCTGTATATTGGTTAAAGTAAAGATTATCTGTATGGGCAAACTTCCCCTCCTCGTAATACATCATCACCTGGTACGAGGCTGAATCCGTTTCAGGCAGTCGGATCTGGTAATGCTCAAATCCCGGGTAGGCGGCAGTGGCCGATGCAAGTATCTTATCGATCATCAGCTCATTGCTTGTTGAATCTGTTTTGTACGATTTGAACACGGGTGGCTTCGGTCTTGTTTTTCCGCCGCTGAATACCCAATATTCCGCAGCCATTACATTTTCAAAGCTCCAGGCGAGGCCGGTGATCAGTGTGAAGATCAATACCCAACTTGCATAGAAACCGAGTACATTGTGCAAGTCATAATTCAATCGTTTGGGCGAAGCACCCCATTTCACTTTGAAGCTTGTTTTGCGGGCACCGCGGTTGCGTGGCCACCACAAAACAATACCGCTGATGATCATGATCGTAAAGATGATCATGCAGATGCCGGTGATCGTTTTCCCAATGGTTTGCGGAAACCATAAATACATATGACCGCGAAGCATAAACCGGAAGAACTCATTATCCATGTTCTGCACTTTCAGCACTTCTCCACTATAAGGATTCAGAAATACAGCCCAGTAATAAGTTTCTTTGCCACGTTTGATAAAATGTACCGCCACCGATTCATCACGGTTTTTGTAAATGATCCGGGTTGGATTTTTACCAGGTAGTGCGCGGGCGGCGATTTCCTTTAATTGCGACACCGGCAGGTAAGGCCTTGCCTCTTCCTTCACCGTCAGATGCGATTGCGTGAGCTTTGACAATTCCGGTTGAAAACAATAGATGGCGCCGGTTAGGGCCATTATAAAAAACACCAGCCCGGACGCAAGTCCGAGCCAGAGGTGGATAAAACCCACTATTTTTTTTAGGCGTTGCTTAGAATTTGAACGAGACACTAGTGATAAAATTAGCGGGTTTTTGAGGGGAGCCGTTGTTGTTCCAGTACCGCTCATTCGAAAGATTGTTTCCTTTCAGAGAGATCCTGAATTTCGGTGCATCGTAAAAAACAGTGCTGCTCAGTAATGTGTAAGTAGGAATTTTGAAAGAGTTGGCTGCATCAAACCACGATTCGCCTGTATAGTTCACACCTCCACCAATACCCAGCCCCTTAACCTTGCCTGCGGGTACAGTGTAGCTCACCCACATATTACCAATGTGGTTCGGACTGAAAATAACATTCTTGCCTTTTAATGCTACAGTTGAGTTAAGGTATTTATTCTCGTTATAACCATAACCAGCCACGATGGTCAGACCTTTGAATGGGCTGGCAATAATTTCTGCTTCAATACCGCGACTGCGTTGTGTTCCATCCTGGCGGGTAAAGTTCAGTCCATTCACCGATTCAATTCTGGTAGAGTTGGTCACATCGATGTTATAGACGCTAACGCTACCATTCAGGCGTGTATTGAACAGATCAAACTTCACACCTCCCTCCCACTGATTACCGTATTGCGGTTTCAGTTCAAGGATAGTGTTGTCAGGCTGAGTAACCGGTGCAAGGTTTACAAACCCGTTCATATAATTACCAAACAAAGAAATTCTGTTACGGATGACCTGGTACACCAATCCAAATTTCGGAGAAACGGAAGTCTGCTCATATGCACCGGTATAGATCCCGGTTGCAGGAGCATAGGTTCCTTTTGTGGAGAAACGATCAACCCGCACACTCAGCATTGCCATCAGATCTTCGGTTACATTTACCACATCAGATACATATACGCTCGCGTTCTTTGACACGGTATTAGAAGCCGCAAAACGTGATGCAGAAGCAGCTTCCAGTGCAGGAACACTCATTACCCGGACGGGGCGAAGAATATTGATCGTATCAAAATTAACCGTCGCGCGATACAATTCATTATAATTATAGTTATAATCGATACCCGCCACCATCCGGTTACGTATACCAGCGACCTTAAAGTCACCGATAAAGTTCTGCTGGATCTCTATATTGCCAAATGTTTCCGGCGTTTGATTTCTCACCACGCGTGCAAACATTGAATCATTGATCATATTCAGTGCCGTCCAGTTAAGATCTTTATAGAAACCTACGGAGTACAGATAATTTGTTTGTGATTTCCATTGGTCTGAGATCTTGTATTCGATCTGAGCCTGAAGGTTATTGATCCCGTTATTTACGTCGATACTATTATTAATATAAGATCTTTTATAATCCAACGGAAGATCTTTAAAATTACGCGCGGTGATATTGGCCAGATTTCCGAGGGCAAAAGAAACAACGGTGTAATTACCTCTTGTCATTTCCATATCCAGGGTAAATTTCAAACGGTCATTTACCTGGTAAGAGAAAGTTGGCGCGAATGTGTAGTTCTTATTAAAACCCTGATCCTGGAAACTTCCTTCAGATTGTGCAGCGGCGTTCATACGCAGGAGCATTGTTTTTTCTTTATTGAGCGGTGTATTGATATCAGCCGTGATCCTTCCAAATTCATAACTGCCGGCAGCAAAGCTGATCTCTCCGCCGAATTGCTCATAGGGGCGCTTTGTTACATAATTGTACACACCACCGAATGTCACGTTACGGTTACTGCCAAACAGTGTTCCTGATGGCCCTTTGATCGATTCTATTCTTTCCAGGATTGCCGGGTTTAGCGGAACGATTGCACTGGTAGCCATGCCGTTTCTCATACCAATGGTTGTAGAGAAGCCTCGCATGCTCAAGCCCATTGATCCACCTGCTGAAAAATTCGGTACAGCGCCCGGAATATTACGGAACAGATCCGTCCGTTCGATGACCACCTGATCCTGCATCAATGCACGACCAACAACATTATACACCTGTGGATTTTCCAGATTGCGCAATGGCATACGCGCTACATATTCGCTGGATTTGAAAACAAACTTACTTTTGGAACTGGTTACAGTCACTTCCTGCAGCTGGCTGTTGGAGATCGTGATCTGCAGATCGATATTAGCCGTTTTATTTTCTGCGATTTCTACCGGTTGGCGGAGTGTTTCATATCCAACCAGGGAAACTTCCAGTTGCTGCGATCCCGCAGGAATCTTATTAATAGTAAAAAATCCGCCTTCATCGCTGATCGCGTTGCGATCGGTGCCGATCACCAGAATGGACACAAAAGCAGCGGGTTGGTTATCACGCGTGGTAACGCGTCCTTTCACAGAGCCGGTCGATGTAGTTTTCTGCGCAAAACCAATGATGGGGAGGATTGCGAAGAACAGGCACAGGATCTTCTTCATAACAGTCAGTAAAATTTTTGCAAATGTCCTGTATGATGATCTTGCTGTATATACGGATTAGGAAAACTGGTTTACTATATCCGGAAAACTGCGGCATTTCAATAACAGGTGTTAGCATAAACTGCATTGTACAACCTGACAAAGAAATATTCTTTGATTTCTGATTCATTTCCCTATCAGAACAAAACGGCAATCTGGCGTGTCTGTAGTAAATTCATTATATGAAAATTCTATTCTTCTCCGCAAAGCCGTATGACAGGCAGTTCTTCCAGGCGCATAATTCGTCTTACAGATTCGAATTTGAATTTTTAGAAACGCATCTCGGCCCGCATATCGCACATGCCGTTCCGCAGGGAACTGATGCTATCTGCGTTTTCGTGAATGACAAGCTAACGGCTGAAGTAATCGATGTTTTGGCAGAAAAGCAAGTGAAAGTGATCGCCCTGCGTTGTGCGGGTTTTAATAATGTTGATCTTGAAGCGGCACGTAATCATGGAATAAAAGTTTCCCGCGTTCCGGCTTATTCCCCTGAAGCGGTAGCTGAACATGCCGCAGCAATGCTGCTGACCGTGAACCGGAAAGTTCACAAAGCATATAACCGGGTCCGAGAACAGAATTTTTCGTTAAATGGATTATTAGGATTCAATCTCTACGGCAAGACGGTGGGCATTATCGGTCTGGGTAAGATCGGCAAAGCTTTTTATAATATCATGAAAGGCTTTGGCTGTTCCATCATTGTCTTCGATCCGCTTGCAGCAGCTACCCAATCAAATGTAGGTATCGAATTCGTATCACAGGAAACGCTGCTGACAAATGCTGATATTATCTCTCTCCACTGTCCTTTAACTCCGGAAAATCATTACCTGATCAACGAGGAAACTATCCGGCAAATGAAAAAAGGCGTTACGATCATTAATACCAGCCGCGGAGGTCTGATCAATACAAAAGATATGATAGAGGCATTGAAGTCCGGCCAGGTCGCCAACCTCGCGATCGATGTATATGAACAGGAAGAAAAACTATTCTTCAAAGATCTCTCTTCAGAGATCATCGGAGACGATATGATCCAGCGGTTGATGAGTTTTCCAAACGTACTGGTAACAGGTCACCAGGCTTTTTTTACAAAAGAAGCGCTGGATCAGATAGCTTCTACAACACTTCATTCGGTTCATGAAATATTGAATGAGCGGCAGCCGGAAGGAGTTATGTTAAGCTGATTTATCTGATCTTTATAGACAACGCATTTTAGTAACCCGGATCAACATATTAAGGAGAGATCTCATCCTGATCTACCCTGGATTAAAACCGTGATCTGCCATTAACACCAGTCTGCAATGTCTATTTACCAAAAACAAAAAACCCTTTCGCCACCACGAAAGGGTTCTAACAGCTGAGTCTGTTAACAAGCCACCATCAATACAAACTTAATCTGTAGACAAATAAAAATGTGATAATAGGACGACTATTTTTTTAATTAAGCATATCCACTTGTTCGAAAAGAACAAAACACTTAATTATTCAGGTTTTAGATGAATCTTCGCGGGCATCATTCGTCTTATCCAACAACTCCTCTGCATCGTGTTGTAAAGCCTGTAATTGCTCACAAGTCTTTTTGGATTCCTCCTTCAACTCCCGGCTCTTCTCTATTAGCTGGTCAATCGTTGCCTTATCCGCCATTACGGGTGAAGATGTTTTATCATTCATAACACGCATTTTTTGAGTAAAGAATCATCTGAGCGCGGAATGCTAAACAACAATGAAGCCACGAAGCCTTGCATCGAATCAGAAAGATGCAATGACAAGGTTTTAACAGACATTTCAGGGTTTTCCCTGAACATGAAAATACTGTTCAAATCTCCTTCCAGGCTGGCAGCAACCCTACCTCTTTCCGGCAAAACTTGTGGTATCAAAATAAACGTCTTTCAACTGTCCTTCTTTTGTTCTGATACGAATGATATCATACGACTTTGGAGACCTTTTCACCTCAGATCTTTTTACCAGACTGTAACCCGGATAGAGATTCTTAAGCCACTTATATTCTTCATCCTTACCCTCTCTGTCAGTTGTAACTTTTAATACAACAGCATTGCTGAAGGAAGTACCTCCATTCAACTCATCAGCACGGGTGATCGTTGTGACTGGTTTTGCCGGCGTTTTCCTGGGCGATGAACAGGCAGCTAAGAGAATAAGGATAGAAAGGAGGAGGACAATTATTTTCATGAGAATGAAATTGTGATTAAGTGGTGTTCGTATACAAATAAGTTGAACAAAAATTGATACAGACCGGGTTCTATTGCATAAGGGAATGCAAACATTGTACCTTTTTCAGATCGCCCACCAGTCGGAGAGATATATCCATCTGAAGCATTGATTAAGAATTCGATAAGTATTAGATCATCAGCTGGTATTGGCTACGTTTTTGTAGCAAACAGGTGCTTCACAAAAAGATTGAAATCCTTATCAGGAATATATTTCCATATGAGGCACGAGAATTTGCAGGCAATATTTTTACTGACCATAAAAAAACGAACACATGAAATTTCGTATTGAATCTCCAGGACACAGGATCAGCCATTCTTTAAAGACTTTTATCACGCTTAAACTCGGACAGCTTGACAAATTTTACAAAGAATTGCAGGAAGTGGAAGTAACCATTGAAAGCAAACCGCGGAAAAAATTAGAAAATATCGTTTGCATTCTGAACATGCGTATGCCGGGAAAAGATGAATATGTAAAAGTAAATTCGCCCATTTTTGAAGATGCTATTCTGAAAGCTGCTGAAGCAGCTAAACGCCGGTTGGGTATCCGGAAAACCCAACTACAAAAACGGAAGAAAGCCGCTACTCCGGATAGGAAAGTAAGTGCGAAGAAAGCAAAGTCATGACCTATTGATAGAGATAGAAAACCAAAAGGCTTGCCGTGTTACCGGCAAAGCCTTTTGCTGTTTATTATCGGGAGCATCATTCAGCTTTCCTGATAATTACTGACAGATTCAGCCTACTTCAAACTCGTCACAGTGATATGTTCCAGGTTTGTTTCATCTTTCCATGATGGCCCGCCTACAGTGATCTTATCGCCCTCTTTATACCGTTTGAATGCACCTCCACTTTTTTGCAGATTAACAATACTGATAGTTGCTACAAATTCTTTCCCGGTCGAATCTTTCAGCGTAGCCATATATCCGTCTTTTCCATTCTCAATTTTAGAGATTATGCCTGTTACATTCAGCGTATCAGATGCGGAGGAAGTAGTGGTAGTATCCTGAGGAATTACCTGGGCGGCATTTACAGAATCTCCTTTAACGGTAGATTCAGGGCCGGATGCTGATCCGCAACTTGTCATTATCGATAAAAAAACTGCTACGCATGGGATAATTACTTTCTTCATTTTTTTCCTTTTAATTTAAGAAACCCTATCAGTACATAAAAATGATGCCAGTCTTTATCCTTTCTCCTAAACAGAAATCGCGGCCGTTAAATTTTAGCATAAAGCAAGATCACTGGTTAACCTGCTAAACGCCTTTTCTCTTAGAACGATCATTTGCGCCAAGGCATCTACACTTACCCAGTTTTTTTACAGATCAACCCTTTTCAGATAAATAAGGAATTTTGCATCTCTTCCCATTTGAGATACGAGACTTCGTGTTGTAGATCGGTAATTAAACAGGACGGGACGTACACCCTACAGCAGCTTCCCCGGCAGAATTGTGATTTCTCTATTAAAAAAACAAAACATTGTAAACGGTCAGATCATTAAAGCTGACAGATCTGGAACGGTTGGACAAAGTACTATTATCATCTTTACTCAGGCTCGGATAAAACCGAAACCTCCTTCGTCAGATCCACCAGTATATCCGCGAGTTTCCGGGGTTCAACCAGGAATGGGGAATGACTTGTATTCAATGAATACACCAAATGAATCCCTGCAGCGGCAATCATTCGATCCTGTAGTCCGGGCGAGATCACAATATCCCGCATCGTTTTGATGTAAACCTTCTCAATAGCTCCGAAATGCTCCTCCGTCAAATCAGCTTTATTGGTAAACGGGATCGCCGGCTCTGCGCGATAATTTTTAATCACCAGTTCTTTTGCCGATGATGAACCGTCATCAATGAAAAGATACGTAAGACTGTCGCGAACTACATCCAGCGTAAGCTGATCCACAGAGGGAACCAGCAAGGGCCCCAACTTTGAACCCGGATCAGTTTCGGCAAGATCTTTCAACGACTGACCATTTGCGGGAAGATATGCGCCGACATACACCAACTTACTGATACGCGCAGGGATCTTCTCACCTACAGCACTGATGACCATCCCTGCCATACTATGACCAACCAGTATAACTTTCTCCACCGTATCTGGTATAGCCTGAATTACCTTATCACGATATGCATCCACACTCAGCGTATGTGTGGCCGTCTGATCAGTACCGTGCCCCGGCAGTTCCACTACAATAACTTTATTACCTTTCTGCTCCAACTCAGCACGAACATCATCCCAAACATAGGGAGCCTGCCATGCGCCATGAACCAGCACATAGGTATTTGACACCGAGGATCCATTCTGTTCATTCCGTGCGCAGGAAACCAGTACCGAACCGGTTATCGTTGCTGCAAGCAACGAAGTGATTGCTTTTTTCATTATTCTTGTTTTTGTAGTTTACAACGATGCATCCCCTATTGGCCAACGTTCTTAACAGAGATGAATACGTCGGGATTTCGGTTTATTTCCTGCTCAGCCAGCTTTCCACAGCTCTTGAAAAATCAGCTACATCAATCGGGTGTCTGCTGGTGATCAGGTTACCATCTGTTACTACAGGTTGTTCAAGTACAATACCTCCGGCATTTTTCAGATCTACCTGAATGTTCCAGTAACCCGTCAGCTTTTTTCCTTTCAGAATATCTGCAGAAGCCAGCACAACTGGTGCATGACAAATTGCAGCGATCAGCTTTCCGGATTTGTTAAAATCCTGGATGAACCTGATCACATCTTTATCATAGCGAAGATTATCGGGGTTCCATGCTCCACCGGGAATAAATACTGCATCATAATCATTCACTTTGATCTGATCGGCACTACGATCAAATTTGATCCAGCCAACCGGTTGCAGGTATTGAATAGCCATGATATGCGTTTTCGACATTTCCGGATACATCAGGCCATATCTTGCAGGAGCAGGATTATATTTTGGAGCAACAATATCCACCTTTGCTCCGAGCTGTTTAAAATACCAGACCGGCCCCAGTAATTCTATTTCTTCAAAGCCATCTGCAGCGATCACAGCAATTCTTTTACCTTTTAAAACGGTAGAATCTTTTACCGGTGTAAAAAAGAAAGATCGAAGCGCTTCATTACCCGGAGCATTCAGCAATTGAGAGACAGGCATATTCACCACTACAGCCGGAGAACCAAGCTGATTCAACACCGTTAATTCATGATCGGTAAGCTGAGATGTATGAACCGTGGTTTGCGACATCCCGGTTGACGCAGTAACTATGCCGGCCATAATCGCCAGCAAAAATCGATTGAACGTTTTCATTGTTGATGTTTTATTGTTATTAAAGATTTATAAAGAACTTGCCGGTTGATCAGTTCCGTTTTGACGGAGCGAACTCTATCAACCGGTGCAAGCCCTTTTGAAAAGGCTGTTCTTTGATACTTGTATTCAGATAATCGATTACAGGCTGTATTGGAGGAAACTTAAGATGATACTGAAACGCATCTTCGTTCCTGAATTTCTCATAGGTTACAAACCGTGTACTATCGGTGTTTAGTTGCGAAAGCTGATAGTTGATAACGCCGGGCTCGTTTCTGAACTGAGGCATGGCAGTATGATAGACTGTCTGAAAAGTTTTTTCTGTTCCGGGTTTACTATCTACAAACAACATGATCGTGATGGGTTGATCAGCTTTGCCTGGCAGAACGCGCCACTGTTCTTTAGAGATCGGCTCGAGATCTTTTACATAAATAGATAAAGGCTGAACAGATTCTTTGGACGACAATCCCTGGAGCAAGCCGAACTTTTTATCAGCCCTGCTTCGTTCAAACGCGACTCTGCTGCTCCACCGCTCGATGATCCATAAGACGGAGACACTGTCTTGTTCATAGAAAGCTTCTGCCATAATATTACCATCCCTCTTGATTGCCTGTCTCACATATTTATAGATCAGCTTTTTGTACTTACTGATACGTCCCTGCTTTACATCAAAGCGTGTGAGCACGGCCACTTCATCGCTGCTATAAACACGAGTCGCTTCATTAACCAAAAGTGCTCCTGTTTTACCATACCCTGCATTAGTAGTGATCCCCGGCGGAAGTAAGATCATTGTCAGCAGCACGATCCGGCGGAAGCGGATCAATACATTTGATGTTGGTTTCATTGGTTTGTTTTAAATGTATTTTTTCAAATATTGAATGGTTGATTTATCTTGATTATGATCTATCGCTAGACAGTTCAAAACTACTTCTACACTATACCTTCCCGGAAGGAATTCGCTCACAAAAACAGTGTGACCGGAATCACATTTCCTATTTTATCGGTTAAAGAACATTGCATCTCCTGGAAGACAACGCCGGGAAGTAAACGGGAGGAGCACCTGATAAAGATTTATCAAAAGCGGTTGTTTATCCAACCGCTTTGAATAACAAACGATTTCTATCATGCACGGGCCCGGCGGATAAACAAACCTTTTGAACAATGAATATTTCGTCTTCTTTACTTAACGTTCATTGCAATCACCGGCGCCGGTATATCAAAGCCGTTCAACACTGCTGCAAGAAGACTATATCCTCCCACCAGGAAAAACAGCTCGGCCACTCCATCCCTGCCAAGCAATTCAACAGCCCGCTGATACGTATAATCCGGTAGAACTCGTCCTTTGGTGAGCACCCGCGTAACGATGTGAGCGATTTCTTCCTGCACGTTCAAACCCCTCGGTTGCATACCGGCCACAAGCGATGCAATGGTCTCATCTGCAAGACCGAGAGCAGATGCCATGATCTGGTGCGCATATAACTCGAATCGCGCGTTGTAAGCTGCAGCAACCGTCAGGATCGCCACTTCACGCACACGTTTATCAAGTGTTGCATGCATATCAAGCGACCGCATAAAGCTTAATGCCGGAACACCAAAAACAGGGAACTGCAACATCGCAGGAAATGGACCTGTTAAGGCTCCGGCTTCAACCGTCATATCCACCTGGCTTTGACTGTGTCCGATAAGACTGGCAATTTCGTCGTGAACAAAACGAATGTCTTCCGGAAGCTGATCCGGAGGTATAGGAGGAATACGCATGATAGGATTATTTTTTTGAGATGAAATATTGAGGGAGATCATTGGCCATCTATTAGCACGAACATCATCCGGCAGATCTGCCCCGAACGGTTAGCCCATGCGTGGTTGGTCCCATTTTGGACAACAACGTCTCCCGGATACAAAGTTGTTTCTCCAAGATCCAGCACCAGCGTAATTTCTCCTTCCAGCACAATACCATAATCCACGGTCTTTGTACGGTGCATCAGCGGATGCGGTGCGGATCCGCCGGAAGTAGCCGCCTCCTCTCCTCCCATCGATTTAAACTTAGCCACCGCATCTGCAGCAGTAAGCCTGCGGATCTCCTCACCTTCCGGAGGAAACTCGATCATGCGGATACGAGTTCCGTTTTTTGGCGGAGGCAGCATCAATCCTTCTTCATCACGGTTACCCGGATCAGAAAGGATCATTGCCGGTGTCTCATTGGTATGCCATATCTCGAAGAACGTTGGTCCTCCCGGGCCGCCCACAAGCTGCGTATGTACCGGCGGCGCATCGGACAAAATGATCGCCTTTCCATTTTCGTCATGCCCGGTGATGACACGTCTGAATATTCGTTGTTGCTGATTCATAAATAAGGTTTAAGGTTTTTGGGATTTTTTGAAAACAAATACACCGAGGTAATGAAAGAGCACGCCAACGCCCCAGGCCAGCGTTGACCATAACGGCCACAGATAGGTTCTGTCGGTCAGATACCATACAAGCCAGCTAACAGGAATGGCGAACAGATAAATGACCAGGTGGATCTTGAAACCCTTTTTTGGATCGATGGGCGCCGGGGCACCCCAGGAAGAATGCATTGTCATAACATTTGATTTGCGGTGATCATGCGATATGCATGCCATCGGAGAGTGCCACCACATGCGCGAACCAATCTTTGATTAAACAAGTTGAAAAGCAACATTCTGTAATCAGTCGCACATAATGCAAAACGGTACCAGCCGGCATCGCCGTCCAACAGATCGGAGGTTTTGCCAACGAACTCCGATGTTTCGGAGTTTTCACTATCCGCATTTTCTTTCTGGAATCTCTCTTAAATTTATCAGGTATAAGCTTCGCCGAATTGCAGCAGCCGGGTCAAAGCGCGGTTGCTCATTTCTTAAATACAATAAAATGTCCCGGACAACCTGTATATACATTTTACTATGCACACTCTTGCCGATCAATGCGAAGCCGCAAACAGCTCAGCCATCACCAAACAAGCCATACACATATTATCATCCATCAAAGGATAGTGAATCCTGGCAAAGGCTGAACCTCCAGCTCGGCACAACGTATATAGTGGTGGCGAATGAAGGACAGATCGATCATGATACATCTCTGTACCTTTCCAGCCGCTCACTCGGTCTCAGCCGTTATCCCGTGCTGGCAGAAGGAATCGATGATCCGGCAATACAGGCGCAGGCGAAATGGATCGACAACCATCAGCCAGGTGAAGGATTCCGTTTACTCGCAAAAGCAAACGGGCATGAACGATTAAAATGGCTGACCCTGCTAGGAGCATACTATGCATTTGAGCCAGGCAATTACCATCGTTACCGGGACAGTGTTGAATACTTTCTTAACCACGCGATCAAAGAAAGCAATACAAGCAAAGAATATCGCTTCGGAAAGATCGCCCGCTGTTTGCTCGGAAAAATGTATGTACAACGCAACGATCCAAAAGGCGATAGCCTATTCGATCAACTGATCGCCGATTGCAAAAAAGCCGGCGACCGCGAAATGATGGCAAGAGCGTATGCGTACCGCGGATTATACACGACTCCCACACCAACTATGTTTTTGCAAAAGATCAACGATCTCCAAACTGCTGCAGAACTATACGAAAATATAGGGAACAAAACCGGAGCAGCGAACGTTCTGACTGGTCTTGGTTATATGCTGATCGTATCAAAACAACTGAATGAAGCTGAGAGAACATTCCTTCACTGCCGCTCTCTTCTGGAAGCAATGCATTTCCCGTATACACACTACACCGCAGATGCGCTGGCACTGGTTACATTGTTCCAGGGGAAATTCGGAGAACCATTCAAATACTCCATCCAAACATTAAAAACGGCAGAAGAAACACGGGATAGTATTGGCTGGGCATATTTTTTAGACCGGCGGGCAGATCTGTACAATATTGAAGGCCGGAATAAAGAAGCATTCGAAATGTTACAGCGGTCAGCGAACAGGTTTGTAGTAGATCGCAGTGCAGCAGTCTACGGCGTACTGGGAACAATCGTAGACTGGATGGGATACGCCGGCAAAACAACGGAAGCTTACCAACTGGTATCAGACATATCACGCAAGGTAAATACACCAAAAACACTTTCTGATCAGTTCCGCTATAACCTGACCCTATCCATGTGCTACATGCACCTCGGCAGACTTGACAGCGCCTGGATCTATGCACTAAGAATGGATTCACTGGAAAGAATATCAGAGAACATCCGCGGACCCATGCGAAGGGAAACCATCAACAATCAACTTGCTCATATCTCTTTCAGGCAGGGAAATTTTTTAAAAGCCAGGGAATACCTCGAAATGTACTTCTCCGATTCCCTGAACGTTGATCGCCGGCTATCCAACGATGTAGCCAATTACAGCACTCTCATAACGATCGACTCTGCGTTAGGCGATAAAGCTTCCGCATTAGTACATTATGCAAAATATGTTCAGCTACTGGATTCCAATTTCCGGATCACCAAAATAAGACAGGCCGAAGAGCTCCAGGTATTATACAATACGCAGGAAAAAGAAAAGGAGATCGCCGCATTGAATCAACAGGCTGTATTGAAAGACGCCAATCTGAAACAGGCCAAGCGGGTAAGAAACCTGACGCTGGCAGGCATCGGTGGAATGATTGTTATTGCTATTCTCCTATATCGTCAAAACAAGTTACGCAAGCGGAATAATGAGTTGGTCTCTCTCAAAAACGAGCAACTACAGGAATTACTGACAGACCGGGAATGGCTGCTTAAAGAGATCCACCATCGTGTAAAAAACAATCTGCAGATCGTAACCAGCCTGTTAAGCTCACAAGCTGTATACATAAATAATGAAGCGGCACATGCTGCCATACAGGATAGCAAGCGAAGAGTATATGCCATGTCGCTGATCCATCAAAAACTTTATCAATCCAATAATATCGCCACGATCGCTATGCCCGGATACATAAATGAGCTGGTAATGCATGTGCAGACTACGCTCGGCACAGGCAGCAGGATCGTTGTTGAGCAAAACATTGCGCCACTGAACCTTGATGTATCGCAAGCAATCCCGCTTGGACTGATCATCAATGAATGTGTAGTGAACAGCATTAAATATGCTTTTTCCGGCACAGATCGTGGAATGATCCGGATCAGTTTGCACAATGATAATACAGATCACTTAACATTAACGATCTCCGATAATGGCATCGGCCTGCCGGATCATTTTAACATTACTGAACAGAATTCGCTTGGCATGGAACTGGTGCAGGGTCTTGCCAGACAATTAAAAGGTCATTTAACCGTGGAAAGCATCAACGGATTACATATAACCATACGGTTTGCCATAACAAAAAAACAGATCGAGGAAGGATCTTCAACGAATCATCAATCCGCATGAATAATATAGCCAGAAAAATCCTGATCGTGGAAGATGAGTTCATCGTCGCCAATGACCTTCGATTGCTATTACAACAGGCTGGCCATAAAGTGACCGGTATTGCCGTTTCTGCAGAAGAAGCGGAAGCGCTTTTACAAAAGCAGAGACCAGATATTGTGATCCTTGACATTGTTCTTGAGGGCGATCTCTCAGGAATCGATCTTGCACAAAAACTACGTACAGAAAATATTGCGTTTGTTTATCTGTCGGCCAATTCAAACCAGGAAATACTGGAACAGGCAAAAGCAACCGAACCTTATGGCTTTCTTATTAAGCCATTCCGCGAACAGGATCTTCTTATTACGCTGGACATTGCATGGTACAGACACACACACAGCCTTGAAGCAAAACTGCGTCGTGAAGAGTTATTGCAAAAACGACTGGCAGAGATCGGAAAGGGAACAACTGATGCCGCAGATAAATTATTGAAAGTAGCGAGATCACTTCAATCGTTTATACCGTTTGACCTGATCACCTCGGGAGTCCGCCATGCAAATAATGAAGATTTTAATGATATCGCTTATGTAAGAATCGGGTTTGATGAATACCAATTCATCGGAAGAAATGAATTGGAAACGATCACTGGGCTAAGTAAAAAGCAATTGACGACCATCAATAAAGATAGCAGAACTGCTACAATACCATCTATCGGCGATCTTGAAGCTATCACCAAACGCAAGTCAAACCCTTCATTGCAGGGAATAATGGCCCATTATTTCCGGCAGCGAACGATACTCGTGTTTCCGGCGGCGCTTGGCTATGGACTTTCATATCATTACAGTTTGTACAGCCGCCAGTCGCAAGCTTATACCAAAGAACATGTCGATCTGCTGAATCGTTTAAAACCCTCGCTTGAACAACTGGCTGAACAAACGATCCATTACACAGATCCGTCCACGCAAGCTTATAGTACAACCGGCAACAGTAAACCTTTACGTGATGCTGTTACCAATACCGCGTTCAACAACATCATTGGCAATCATCATTTGCTGCTGGCTGCACTGGATCTTGCAGCACAGGTCGCCCCGTACAGCACCTCCGTATTACTGCTTGGAGAAAGTGGTACGGGAAAAGAACGAGTGGCCCAGCTGATCCATTCAGTTTCGTCAAGGAGCGGCGGCCCTTTTATAAAAGTAAACTGCGCAGCCATTCCTCCAACGCTTATCGAATCTGAATTATTTGGTCATGAAAAAGGAGCGTTCACCGGAGCCATCGAAAAAAGAAAAGGCAAATTTGAATTGGCAAATACCGGAACGATCTTTCTTGATGAGATCGGCGATCTGCCGGTGGCTATGCAGGTAAAATTATTACGCGTATTGCAGGAAAGAGAGCTCGAATATGTAGGCGGTACAAGTTCTATAAAAGTAGACGTACGCATCATCACCGCCACACACCGAAATCTCGAAAAAGAAGTAGCAGAGGGAAATTTCCGTCTTGATCTGTATTACCGGTTAAATGTATTTCCCATAACATTACCACCTTTGCGTGAAAGAAGATCAGACATACCGGCACTGGCTGATTATTTCGCTGACAAGTTCTGCAGGTCATTCAGCAAACCATTCAACGGTATCACCGCTTCGATGTCGGAAGAGTTATACGCCTATCACTGGCCAGGAAATATCCGGGAACTGGAAAACGTGATAGAGCAGGCAGTAGTCCTCAACGATGGGCATTTACCCCTAGACCTGGCGAGAAAACTACCTGCAGGTAGATCACCGGTGCAGATTGACACTTCGTTGAATAATCTTGAAGACATACGGCAAACGCAACGGGAAACAGAAAGAGCTTACATTATAGCCGCACTGAAGCAGACCCGCGGACGTATCAGAGGATGCAATGGCGCTGCGGAACTATTGAAGATCAAACCAACTACACTTGAATCAAAAATGGCGAGATTGCATATCAACAGGCTCGACTTTATGAGACCGTAACAAGCTGCAAGCGAGCCTTGTCAATGCCTGTATTTCAGGAAAGACAAAATGAAAGATGCTTTCCGGAAACTGAAATAGAACCGAAACATGTTCATACGCTTAAAGACGTTGCATTGAAATCCTGCGCCATAAGCAATCTCACATTTCCACTGGTAATCACAGATCATTTTCCTACGATCTCTTTGCGGTGTTGAACTCCCCAGTCGGTCAGATTTTGAATGATTGTTTGTAATGATTTCCCATGTTTGGTAAGCTCATACTGAACCGTAATGGGTTGCGTATCCAAGACAGTCCGCTTGATCAGCTTATTCATCTCCAGTTCTTTTAACTCCTTACTCAGCATCTTGTTGGAAATACCGGCAACGTCATTTAAGACATCTGAAAACCTTCTTTTGTTGAACAGGCAAATGGAGGAGATGATCGCTATTTTCCATTTGCCGCTCAGAACATCCATTGAATCCTGTATGGCCATCATTTGCTTTTTGCGTTCTTCTTTTTCAAGTGGAGTACATTCCATGTGGTTACCTTTTTGTTACCTGATTACTTCTATGTTACAGTTACTTTTAGTAACAAAGTTACGAAAATAAATTAACCTCCGCTAACTTTGGGTCTGGAATTAAAACAATAGAAAAATGAGCAAATTAAAAAACAAGGTAGCCGTAGTGACGGGAGCATCAAAAGGAATAGGAGCATCTATCGCTGAACATTTCGCGAAAGAAGGCGCCAAAGTAGTTGTTAACTATGCCTCAAGTAAAGAAGGCGCTGAAAAGGTCGTAAAGACAATAGCCGCAGCAGGCGGAACAGCCATCGCCGTGCAGGCTGACGTATCAAAGCCGGCAGATGTGGTCAGGCTGTTTGAAGAAACCAATAAGGCTTTCGGGCAGCTGGACATCCTGGTCAATAACGCAGGAGTTTATCAATTCGCGCCAATTGAGCAGGTGACAGTGGAATTATTTCAAACGCAGTTTGGGATAAATGTACTGGGATCGGTTTTGGCTATACAGGAAGCCCTGAAACTTTTTGGTGACAAAGGAGGAAACATTATAAACATCAGTTCGGGTGTAAGCAAAACTCCTATGGCGAATAGCTCCATTTACTCTGCTACAAAAGCGGCATTGGATGCAGTCACCATCGCATTATCCAAAGAACTAGGTGCGAAAAAAATTCGTATCAACTCGATTCTCCCTGGTGCTACAGAAACGGAAGGCACACATAGCGCGGGTATTACCGGTAGCGATCTTGAAAAACAACTGATCGCCAGCACTCCTCTCGGAAGGATCGGTCACCCGGATGATATTGCCAAATTTGCAGTAGCACTCGCTTCTGACGATGCGGCATGGATCACCGGAGAGAAGATCTCGGTATCCGGTGGTATCTACGGATTCTAAACCGAATATAAAAGCCAGGCTTCGATAGGAATGCCTGGCTTTTATCACTCGGATCTGCTCTGACGAAAGATATTTTCAAACCGGAATGAGGCATCACAGTATCTGAAATACTGGCGTATCAGGCAGGCGCTGTCTAATCGGCGTCCATCAATTGATAATATGATCGATTCCCTGGTCTGCAAGTTTCTTCAACCCGTCTTTCATAGCCTGAACCTGCTCAGCTGAATGACTGATCCATGAACCAACTTCTCCGATCACTCTGAATGGTTGTGTTGAGCGGTAGGACATAGTCGGGTTGCCCGGAAATTTCTTATCAGTTACATTGGGATCATTTTCTATCTCTCCCGTCGCTTCTACCAAATAGATCCGTTGCCGCCCGTCACCGAGAGCGAGCTCAGCACCCCAGATAGCAGCAGTCAGCGTAGCGGCGACATATACATGATTTAGCTTTCTATCGGCAAAATTGCACTGAAATCCTGGACTGATATATTCGCCCATCTTCAGATCTGCTTTTGTGCCATGAAAAAAGGTTTGCAAAAAAGGGTTGTGCTGAATGGGCTGGTTATTGTCAGCTTGTTTACGGTCTTCTGTTTTCATGAGTTAAACTTATTGTTATTGGCATTAAGATAAAATGGCAGCTACGAAAGTGAAGAGAAGCATTGTAGCACCGGCATATAAAAATAACTGATCAGGGTTTATCACGACCAATAAACCGCTCCTTTCCCTGCAGAAATGCAATAGCCCGTGCAATGTTGCGTTCTACACTTTCCGGGGTTTTCAAATTATCAATATAACGTATGATCTCTCGCTGTAGTGACGGTCGCAGGCCGTCAAAAATCTTACGCGCACCGGGTTCAGCTTTTAATGCCTTGACGAGTTTGGGATGAGGCTGAACAGTTCTATCCACCAGATCAACTGCAATAGAAATTTTTATTTTCTCACCAATCCGATCAGGTGAATTCTTCAGCATGGAAGTATTGATGTACAGTCTCCATTCACCTTGGTATTTCACAAGTGTTTGCTTATAGGGAATACTATTGATAGTTCCGGAAACAGGAATCGGCCCCTTCTCTCTTCCTGCGGATTCAAAGATCGCAGCGAGTATAGCGGGAGGAACAAAAACAAAAGGGTTGATCCCGATAATTTGTAAGTCAGCAATAAACCTCTTCACAGATAATCAGTTTAAAGTCGAATTTACAATTAGTATTTCAACATCCACTCCGGTTGGCTATTTCTGCGACAACGCAAGGCTAATGATCACTTGCATTCATTATTATACAATTCAAATATCGAATTCAGATAATTATAATCCTTCCTGATCGCTTTTCTCATTTTCCCATTACTCAGATCGGCCATTTTAACGGCCTCAGGGCAATCTGCCACAGCCCTCTTTATATCCTTTTGACCGGCTAACGCCAGCATATCGCCATCATCACCACGCTGGTAGTAATGAAACGTGCTCAGGCGTTGACTCATACGTCCCCTCGAGTCAGTATGCTGAACCCACTCCTCACGAAAATATACATTTACTTTTCCATGAACGATCCGTTTAATATATGAACCGCCAAACCGACCGTAATAAATTCCCTCGTACATATATCCTCTTGTTTCCTTCATCTTGAATTTCTTACCGTCAATATTGACCTGATCTTTCAATATGATACCAGATTGGTAAGAAATTTTAGAACCGTAAACACGCGTGCCATCAAGCAACTCCACATATGTTTCTTTATCAGGCTCGGGAGCAATGTCTGTATTGAATGCACCTCCATGGATCTTATTTACCTTGCTTGCCACAGCAAACAGAAAGAAAACGGCAATAATAACTAATGAAAAAAGATGTTTCATTTGGCAGATTGGGTGGTTTTGTGGCTGAATGAATGATTATAGCCTGTGCTGAAAAATCTGTTTGTAATAATTGCGATACTACCAAAGATCAGGTAGATCACCACATCGATAATATCTCCGGTACCTCTTATCAAACGGAGATATTGCATTATTTCAAAAAAAATGGAGGTCAGCGCCGCAAATGAGAGCCAGGTAATGTTGATCTTCCTGTCCCATACAATTAAAATAGAAGAAAAGAGTGCATATGCCCATAATCCATCAGGGATATAACCACCTCCCGGAACGGAGTAAAATGTTGCCGCCAGCCAATAATAAAGAATTCCCGCAGCAAGAGGGAGAAGGGCATGAATACTAAAGTCAACTATTTTTAGCTTGGTCATCGGCTGATGGAGACTAAAAATACGGTCCGGCAATGAAACATCCAAATCGGCTGCAGTATCGGTCACAAAACTGCACTATTAAAAATAAAATCCCTTGCAGAAGTTCAAGATCAACACATCTGCAAGGGAATAAAACCAACACTGTATACATTCCTTATGGTTTCATCAATTCCGTTTCATAAAGAATCTGATCTTTATAATCAATGAACTGAACCAGAATCTTTTGTTTGGTGACAGAGAAAGTAGCAAAACCCTGAGTGGCTGCCGCAAACTTACCAATGCCAGGATAAACGCTAACCGGTCTGGCCTCAGATGCAGCTCCAGAAATAATATGATGCGTCGGACCTTCCGGTTTAGTATATTCCAAATGATGCTCATGCCCGGCGAGATAGACATCGACTTTATATTTGGTAAAAATGGGGGCAAGAAACTCCCGCATTTTTTTTGTATCGGGTGAATCTTTTCTCCATCCACCAGTGTACAAAGGATGATGACCTACCACGATCTTCCATCGGGCGTTGCTGGAGGAAAGTGTTTTCTCCAGCCATTCGCGCTGTTGTTTCACTGCACCTGCTTTATACTTTATTCCGTCATATGCCTGCCCTCTCATTTCTTTCTCCATCGGATCGGTATCGAGGAAAACCATCAATACAGAATCATCTTCTACACGAAAGGTTTTAGTATAGTATCTGGAAGGCATGGTCCAGCGACTGCTGATCTTGCTGTACTCCACTTCTGCATCCGGATTCGAGGCATAATCATGGTTGCCTAATACCGGGTACCACTTCACGTGCAGTGATTGTGCAGTATAGATCGTTTCATAAGAAGCGATCCAATGGTAATCCTGTACACTCGCTACTCCATACGGGTAGAAGTTATCACCGGTTGCTACTACAAATGATGCGCCGAGGTCATGCGCTGCTTTTCCCATTCCGGCAGCGACATCCTTCTGGTGATTTTCACCGTTTCTCCCCCAATCTCCCATCGCTATAAAATGAAGCGCATTGGGCAGTTTTTTAAGCGCTGGTATTGAACCACCGGTATAACCCTGATCTCCCGCAAGCGGTGCCTGCGCAAAGACCTCAGGACCTGCGATAATACTGAAGAATGCAATCAATAAATATTTCATACTAATATCCCGGATTCTGTACAAGATTTGAATTTAACGAACGCTCTACCGTTGGGATCGGAAAGATCCGACGGTAAGGCTGATTACTTACAACCGGGTTAACAGGCGTAACAGTGGATGTTTTAAAACCCCAGTCTGCTTCAAACCTGCCGAAGCGGATCAGGTCATTACGCCGCCATGCTTCCCATGAAAATTCGCGGGCACGCTCCGGAAGGATGTCATCCAATGCAACTGTAGCTGCTGCTGTTGCTTTTGCTCTTGACCTGATCTTATTGAATAATACCAGCGCTGTTTGCAACTCACCATTCACCGTGGTAGCAGGAGCTCCACGAAGAATTGCTTCTGCTTTCATCAGGATCACGTCAGCCAAACGGAAAACAGGCACATCATTCCCCTGGTATCGGGTGCTGGCATTACCATTGGGATCGGGATAATATTTGATAGAACGAATGCCTTTGTGCTGGCCACGGATATCATTACCAATATCCATTGTCGGTGCATTTTTTAATGTAAGTTCCTCACCTATCTCCACATGCCAGTTGATGGGATTATTTGTAGCGGATGTTTCATCAAGGCTTCTTTCTGTGGTTGAAAAAAGCACCGGTGTTCCGTTAAAATTGTACTGCTTTCCACGGATCCATAATGTATCTCTTATATCACCGGGAAACTTGTTGAAGTTATTATGGTAATAATCAGGGATCGTACTAAGGGCGATACTGGAGCGGAAAGGAATGCGGTATTTATCCTGCAGTGTGGTCAGCAAACCAAAACGCGTAAAATGGTTTCCCTGGATAAGGTTTGCATCATAAGGAACCGCCATGATCGTTTCGCGGATTGCCGGCCCGTTGGTTGGTGCAAAAATCGATGCATAATTTGATTCAAGTACAAATGGTCCGCGTGTAAGAATGCTATCAGCCATTGCCACCGCATCTGTATATCTCGGAATACCGGTATAGTATTCTGCGTTGAGATACATCTTCTGCAGTAAAGCAAATGCCATCCATTTTGTTGCGTGTCCATAAGTAGCCGCGCCACTTGCTTCAGAAAGATTTGGCAATGCCCTGCGCAGGCTTGCTTCAATGAAATTAAAAACGTCTTTACGCTGGGCAGTAGGCGGATTCATCTGCGCAGGAAAAGTATCGATGATCGGAATATTGCCATACAGATCCATCATAAAGAAATAGAACAGGGACCTCATCGCTGTCACTTCTGCCACCGCCGCGTCTCTTGTAGCACCTGCAGGAGAAGCTGCAAACAAATTAAGAAGTGTATTACATCTTGTAATGGCGCCAAATCCCCATTTCCAATTACCAACTACATTCGGGTGGTCTGCATTCCAGGAGTGTAGGTGTAAAAACCTGTACTGGCCTCCATCATCATAGTTACCACCCCTTGCAGGGATGATCGCTTCATCGGTTGATAATTCCTGCATTCTCCAGTAATCCACCGCATAACTAAAACCGGTGTTATTATAAGAAAGGTCAGTATACATTGGCCCCATCACCGCAGCATATGAAGCCGCATTGGTTGGAAAGTTTCCATTGGTGTACTGTGACTCCACCGGCACATCCAGCTTTGTGCAACTGGTAAACAGCAGCAAAGCAGCGATTATATAGAAGAAAAATGTACGTTTCATTGATTTCGTTTTAATGCTTTTAGAAAATAACATTCACACCAAAAATGAATGACCTTGTTTTAGGATAGAAGTTATTGTTGTCGATCCCAGGTTCGATACCGCCCATATTGATCTCCGGATCAATTCCACGGTAGTTTGTGATCACAAACGCGTTGTTAACGCTTGCATACAAACGCAATTTGCGGATGTACTGGCTCTTTACCGGAAGAGAATAACCAAGCGTTGCGTTATCCAGTCTTAAATAAGAACCGCTTTCGATATACCTGTCTGATAAAAGATTGGTAAACAGATCCGCTACCTGGTCTCCCTGATCAACCGTGAACTGAGGAATATTTGATGGAGGATTGCTTGTTACTGCAGGACTGTTTAATGAAGCAAGTGTCGAGTTCAGGATCTTATTGCCGGACACCCCGCGCACAAAGATGTTCAGATCAAAGTTCCGGTAGGTGAAACTGTTATTCCAACCATAGATGAACTTCGGCTGTGCATTACCAAGGATCATATGATCAGCAATAGTAGGTTGAGCTGCTTTTACACTTCCATCAGCAAAAAGGAAAGTTGAGAGACCTGACTGATCTTTCCCTGCATAATGCCAGGTATTGAACGTACCAATTGGATATCCTTCACGCAATACCTGCTTTGGAATACCGGATTGACCTTTACCACCTACATATGCGGTAAGGAACTCCGTAACTGCCAATACATCATTTGACAATGACACTACTTTATTCCTGTTGGTTGAAATGTTAAAAGAAGATTTCCAGGTAAAGTTTTTTGTCTGAACAGGCGTTGCGTTCACCGCAAACTCAAACCCATTGTTACGGATCTTTCCAACGTTGGCAATCAGGCTTTCGTTCACATACTGGGTGTTACTTACCGTATAAGTAGCAATCAGATCAGACGTGCTTTTAATATAGTAATCCATTGTTGCCGTCAAACGTCCTTTCAGGAAAGAAACATCGATACCGATATTGCTTGTCGCGGTCTTTTCCCATTTCAGGTTCGGGTTGTTGTTCTGCACAATACCAAAGGCGTTCGCCATCGCTCCGTTCAGGTAGAAAGTTCCGGTACGGTCGTAACGGTAAACGGATATCAGTGCGGGAAATCCCAATGAGTTACCTGTTGCACCATAGCCCGCTCTGAGTTTCAGATCATCGATGAATGAAACATTGTCCATGAAGCGTTCTTTGCTGATCCTCCATCCCGCAGAGAATGCAGGGAAGTATCCCCAACGGTTGTTCAAACCGAACGCGGAAGATCCATCCCGGCGAAGTGAAGCCTGGAACAGATATTTATCATTGAACTGGTAATTGATCCTTCCATAAAAAGAGATCAGTCGCAGTGTACTGATACCAGTGTTATCAAACAATACCGTTCCATTTGGGGGATTGCTGAAGTAAAGGTTGTTATAGGTCAGATCGTCTGTTGTGAAGTTTTGTGTACGCACGCCGAATCCATCGCCACGGCGATCTTCCTGCCAGGAGTAACCAGCAAGAGCCTGTACATAATGACGGCCAAATCCTTTATCAAAATTGAAGTAAGACTCCAGTACTTTTTTGTTATTCTCATAAGTACTTCTTCTTGCCATACCATTAGCACCAGGAGCAAGCATGGAAATACTGTTGAAATACAGGTTGCGGTTTTCCTGGTGATTCTGTGCAGCCAGGCTAAGCGTGTATTTCAGGAAAGGAAGGATCTTTAATTCAGCAAAACCGTTGATCAGGGTTTTCCGATCCTTCGTTTTATCGATATTATTATCGATGTAAGCAACAGGGTTATACCAGCTGATCGCCACATCTTCATTATATCCTCCCGCAGCATTTTTCACACCCACTGTTGGAACATAGCTGATCATTGATCCGAATACCTGTGAAGGAATATTTTCTTTATTATCGGTATTATTCAGGAAATTAAGTCCCAGCTTCAACTTATCATTCAATGCTCTTGTTTCAACGCTCAGGCGGGCAGTTATTTTTTCAAGAGCGGAGCCCTTCATTACTCCCTGGTTTTCCAGGTAGTTGATACTTGCTGAGAAATTGCTGGTAGCAGAGCCTCCGGAAAAAGAGAGATTGTGGTTATGAGAAAAGCCATCCCGCTGTACCTGGTCCTGCCAGTTCGTGTTCGAACCATCATCATACCGGGGTAACAATGTACGGTTGATTGAAGTCATATAATCACGGAATGCCGGACCACTCAGCATATCAATTCTGTTAGACACCCGCTCTGATGCGATATAGCCATTATAAGATACACGCACCTGACCGGCTTTCGCTTTCTTGGTAGTGATCATAATAATACCGTTCGAGGCTCTGGCCCCGTAGATAGCCGTTGCAGAAGCGTCTTTCAGAATATCTATAGAAGCGATATCATCCGGTGACACGAGGTCCGGTGAAGCATCAGGCACACCATCTATAACATAGAACGGCTCCTGTGCGCCATCATCCGTTCTTAATGTTGACGGACCGCGTAACAATACGGCAGGCCGGCCATTGGGGTTACCGCTCCTTGTAATGTTCAGACCGGCAACCTTTCCCTGCAACAGTTGTGCAGGAGAAGAAAGTACACCAACGTTCATTTCCTCCGCTGGCACCGAAGTAATGGACGCGATAAGATTTCTTTTGGAAGAACGGCCGTAGCCGGTAACGACCACATCTTCAAGACTTGTAGCATTGATCTTCAATGTTACATCAATGGTCAGGGCTCCCGCAGAAGGGATCGTATTGCCAGTAAGCGTGTCCGCTTGATATCCTACCATACTGGTAATAATAGTATACGGTCCATTATCAGGAAGCGAGGCAAGAACAAAGACACCGCCTTTGGTGGAACTGGCGGAGATCGCGTATCGTGTGACCGGGTTCTCTACGCGCACGGTAGCCCCAACGAGGCCTTCTCCTGATTCATTTCTGATCGTACCTGTGATCGTCCTGGTATTACTCTGTGCTGACAACTGCCCGGACGAGAGCAGCCACAGCCCTATTAGTGCCAATAGAATTCGCATAAGCCATTCGTTGATTTTGGTAAAGTGAATGTTTTGGTTGACTGACATAACCTGAACAGCGCGGTTGGTACCGACGTCTTATTCCGGACGCAAACATATCAGAAAGACATCGGTACAACGATTTACTATTATTACGCTATTGTTACCTTACCGTTACGAATGTTATTTTTTATCCTCTGGGGAGAAATTCTGAATGCTGCTAAATAAACCTCGGTCTTCCTCGCTGCGGGAATCACAATCAGTGAACTGCGACTGTTTCCGGGCTTTTACCTGGTCTTGAGCTGAAAATGTCACAGGTTGCCAAATTGATCAGATAACAACAGTTGAGAGGAAATGAATTTGTCATTCCCAGGCTGCCGGCACACCTGGTCATGTAGAAGAAAATTATTTCAGCTTTTTAGAAAAAGGATTTTCCTAACTGCCGAATGCGAAGATCAATGATATTTAAAAATGTTTTGTCAGTGTAGAACAACTGGTATCCATGCAAGAAAGCACGGCTTCTCCCAATTGAATAATGCGGTTATTGTGTTTCACTTGATATCAATACGTAATCGAAGCGCTCCTTCGCAATTTCATCCTGAACCTCATAACCTCTGTATACTTCCTCTTGCCATTGACTAAAAGTGTCATTCCTTCCTGATGAATTTCATAAACTCCTCCCGGTAACTACTTCCGATAGGAAGACCTTTTTCTCCTATGTACAATATATTTCCATCTACCATCCTGATCTTATCTATGGAAATTATATATGATTTATGAATCCGGCAGAATGATCCGGGTGGCAGCACCTCCTCCAGATCCCGGAGCGACTGGTAAGTAACGATCCTTTGCGAAGCCGTAAAAACAGAAACATAGTTCTTTAACCCTTCTATATACAATATTTCATCATAGCCGACCTTTATAAACTTGTTCTTACTCTCCCCCTTAACAAAGAGAAAATTTATATTGTTTTCCTTTGGGTTCCTGCCCGGACTATTAACAGGTCCAATGACCTCCAGGGCCTTTTCTGCAGCTTTAAAAAAACGGTCAAATGCGATTGGTTTTAAGAGATAATCTATCACATTGAATTCGTATCCCTCGAGTGCGTATTCCGAGTATGCGGTAGTAAGAATGACTTTGCATTTGCTCCCGCAGAGTTTTAAGAAATCCAGCCCCGATAGTTGGGGCATTCTGATATCAAGAAAAACCAGGTCGATTCCACCTGCACGGACTTTATCCAACGCATCAATTGCATTGTTCGAAATACCGGCTAGCTCCAAATAGGGAACTTTTGCAATAAAATCCGCCAGCATTTTAGTAGCATAAGCTTCATCATCAACGGCGAGGCAACGAATCATAATAAAAATATAGGAAGTAAATTTACAGGCTAGTCAAATCTGATCTTCAAGGTCGCTGTATATAAACGCTCGTCATGGTCAATCACCAGTTCATGTGCTTCAGGATAAATCAGTTCCAGACGGCGGCGGATATTCGCCAGGCCGATCCCTCCGGAACCGTCTTTGTCTCCAAATGCAATATGATTGACCACCTTGAAAAACAAGCTGGTGTGATCGGCACTGACAACTATCGCAACGGGCTTTTCCGCATCATCCATTGTACCGTGTTTAAATGCATTTTCCACAAAAGGGATCAATATAAGCGACGCAACCCTTTTTCCAGCAAATTCCCCTTCTACGCTGAACTCCACAAAAAAACTTTCCTGGAAACGCAGTTTATAGATCTCAATGTAGTTATGAAGATAATCAATTTCCAACTGCAGGTCGATCATGCCATCCACACTGTTGTGCAGCATATAACGCATCAGGTTAGATAGTTTCACAATGGCCTGGGCCAACGCCTCTGATACGGGGTAAGCCATTGCATACATATAGTTGAGGGTATTATACAGGAAGTGCGGATTGATCTGCGTTTTTAAAAACAACAATTCTGCCTGTATCCTCTCTTTCTTCAATTGCTCGGTCTCGCGTTCTCTTTTCAAGGTCTCCACCAGCGCCCATGCAATAAAACTAAAAACGATCGGCTGCAAAGCTCTCCACCAATTGTCACGAATGTAATGAAGCAGTTTTACGCCGGGGTCGTAGTTTCCGTATCCCAGCGTCCACAAATAGATCACCTCTTCGATCAGATACCGGGAACCGACAAATAGTGCATCCGCTACGAGTAATCCCAGGATGAAGAAATGGATCCTTTTGCGCCGTAAAAAAAATGGATAGACGATAAAAAAACAGAAACTGAACTCAATAAAACTTGCGCACAGGTTTGACCAAACGTAGGGCTGAGGCCCTCTTTTGTTGGCGATATTATCTATATAGAGATACGCAATAAGCGAGGCCCATGCCAGCAAATAATACAAAAGCAGTCTGTTCTTTTTCATCAAGCTGGTGGTTTTACACCAAATATATATCGCCAAATGTTTTGGAGACAGTTTTTTATACCAAACCCCTAAACCGTTATTCAAACAATATCCCTCACTATACTAACATATCTGTTTAAGCTAAACCGGAGTTTGCATAATAACTGGACGGCTTTATATAATAAAATTCTCTGGACTTTTCTATCACCGGACTTTTGACAAGTTACTGAATAGCCAGATTATTCAGGGCAACCTTCGATACATCAAAATCAATCAAACAAAAACATCTTCACAAACCCGTTAGTACAATGAAAAATTTATTATTACCGATGCTGCTCTTTGTATCTTTTTACTGTTCTGCTCAGCCCAGGCAACAATTGAGCGATCAGGACAAACTAAAAAAGTGTATTACGACAAACACGAAATATTTCACCTTCGAAGATGGATATCCTGACGGCAATGCCTGGGATACGCTCACAAGTCTATTCGCGAAAAACGACTTTGTAGCCTGGGGGGAATACCATAACTCTGCCCTGCTGTCCAGGCTTACAGCTTTTGCCATGACTGCAGCCAGCAAACAGGGATACAAAACACTGTGCGTGGAAACCAGTCCATTTGTTGCAAGAGAACTAATGAGGATCTCACGAACCACTAATCCTTCAGACACGCTGGAAAAGATCTTTAAAGAAGGATACCCCGGTATTGGAACCCTGCCTTTCTTTCACACAAAAGAAGATGCATTGATACTGCGAGCAGCTGATCAGCTGAAGTACGATCTATGGGGAATAGACCAGGAGTTTCAAATGGCTTTTTCCTACGGTATAAAAAAGGTTTATGATGCTCAATCGCCCAAAAAAAGAATGCTGTTCAAACCTGTACTTGATAGCTTACTGGCAAAATGGTGGTATCCTGATACCCATCTGATCGACAGCTTAAAAAATGCCATTCATCCGAAAAAACTCAGATCAATTTTAAATGATATTAAGATCTCAAAAGAGATCTACCGCTACAACGATAACGAAGGCAGAGCCCTTCTGATGAAAAGGAATTTCTTCCGTTACTATGATCAATCTGAAAACAGGAAAGTTTTTTTCAAGATGGGCAGCAATCACTTAGCAAAAGGCATCAATCTGCAAACCAATGTATACGACATAGGGAATGCCGTTTATGAACTGTCGCAAAGAAGCGGTAAGCGCTTTACGAATGTTTATATAATGGTGCGGTATACTACAGAAAAAGGTAAGTTGATTGATGACTTTTACAATGAACAGAACGAAAATCCCAAAGTCTTTTCACAATTGTATGACAAGTCGAGATGGGTACTGATTGATATCCGACCTCTGCGAACCAGATTAAATTATGACAATTCACTTGACAGAGACGCCTATGCGGTGATCGAAAAATATGACTATGTATTGGTCTCTCCTGAAGTGATGCAATGACGGGAAAACTGTGGAGGTAAAACTTTTTCCGTTTCACCTCCACAGAATAAAATGCCCGCATGTTCATCAACCACGCGAATCAATCAAGTAAAGGACACTTAATTTAGACGAGTCATTAAATAAAGAAGGGAAAAGTAGAAACTTCTCCCTGTTGGCGACTGCCTGTCGCATACTAACGGTTAAAACACCACACTGAGTTGCATGGTGCACTCTTCATGTGGCAAAAAATGTGTCAGTTCTCACATTAAAGCTCTTATTCCGTTTAATCTTTAATAGGATAATGCGGCCGACCAAATTATATAAGGCTTAGTGCTTTACTGTTTTTACGAACCAACACCTTCTGCACGGCTTTTACGATATGTTCAGCATCCAGTCCATACTTCTTCATCAGTTGAGCGGGTGTACCGCTTTGGCCAAACTGGTCATTCACGGCAACATATTCCATTGGCACCGGATCTTGCTGGATCAATACCTGCGCAATGCTATCGCCCAATCCGCCGAGACGGTTATGTTCTTCCGCACTGACAACGCACCTTGTTTTTGCAACAGAGCGCAGTATTGCTTCCACGTCCAACGGTTTTATTGTATGAATATTGATGATCTCTGCGCTGACACCCATTTTTTCCAATTCTTCACCCGCTTGTATTGCCTCCCATACAAGATGGCCGGTTGCAAAAATGGTCACATCTTCTCCTTCATTTACTGTCCATGCTTTACCGATCTCGAATGGCTGGTCGGCTGGTGTAAAGACAGGAACAACAGGTCTGCCAAAGCGGAGATACACAGGGCCATGATGATCAGCAATAGCGATAGTGGCGGCTTTAGTCTGGTTATAATCACATGGATTGATCACCGTCATACCCGGCAACATTTTCATCAACCCGAGATCTTCGAGTATCTGGTGCGTTGCACCATCTTCTCCTAATGTTAGCCCTGCGTGAGAAGCGCAGATCTTTACATTTTTATCACTATAGGCTATACTTTGCCTGATCTGATCATATACTCTTCCCGTAGAGAAGTTAGCAAATGTGCCGGTATAAGGAATCGCACCTCCGATGGTCATACCAGCAGCAATGCCCATCATATTTGCTTCAGCAATGCCGATCTGGAAAAACCGTTCGGGGAATTCTTTGATGAATGCTTCCATTTTCAGAGAGCCGACGAGATCAGCACACAAGGCTACCACATCGGGATTTTTTCGGCCAGCTTCCAGCAGTCCGGCACCGAACCCGGAACGCGTATCTTTTTTTTCAGTAAATGTATATTTCTTCATCTTGCTTTAATAATCTTCAAGTGTACTGTTCAATTGTTTCAGGGCAAGCTCCAGCTGCTCATCATTGGGAGCAACGCCATGCCATTTATGTGACCCCATCATAAAGTCAACACCATGTCCCATGTTTGTGTGCAGCAGGATCATGATCGGAACACCTTTGAAGGCATTCTCTTTTGCCAGTTCCAGCACGCTGATAACCTCTTCTATCTGGTTTCCGTTTGCTTCCAACACTTTCCAGCCAAACGCCAGCCATTTTGCTTTCAGATCCCCGAGAGAAAGAACTTTCTCTGTTGGGCCATCGATCTGTTGGCCATTTACATCTATGGCTGCAATCAGGTTGTCCACTTTATTGTGGGCCGCATACATGGCCGCTTCCCAGATCTGGCCTTCCTGCAATTCGCCATCGCCATGTAAAGAATAGATGATACGCTTATCCCCTTTCAGTTTCTTGGTTTGTGCCGCGCCTATGGCGACAGACAGACCCTGCCCTAATGATCCGGACGAAATTCTTACACCAGGCAAGCCTTCGTGCGTGGTCGGATGGCCCTGCAGGCGGGAATCCAGCTTGCGGAATGTGGCCAGTTCTTTGACAGGGAAGTATCCAGCTCTTGCCAGAACACTATAGAATACGGGAGAGATATGACCATTGGATAAAAAGAACAGATCCTCATCTCTTCCATTCATTTTAAAAGAAGGATCATGTTTCATAATATGGAAGTATAAGGCAACAAGATAATCTGTGCACCCTAAAGATCCACCCGGATGTCCACTCTGACATCCGTGTACCATACGAACGATATCACGTCTTACCTGCGCAGCAATATTGTTCAGGTAAGTATAACCGGTTGATTGCATATTGAAAACTGAATAATTAAAAGATGATCAATGGCTCATTTTCTTGGCATCCTCCACAAACTTTGCAAGCCCGATATCTGTCAAAGGGTGTTTCAGCAGCGCGAGTATGGAAGATAAAGGAGAAGTACAAACATGTGCACCCGCTTCCGCGCAGGCGATGATATGATTGCCGGTACGAATAGAAGCCGCGAGGATCATTGTCTGCATTCCCTGTATAGTATAAATATGTGAGATCTGCCTGATCAGATCTAGACCATCCCAGCCTGAGTCATCAATACGTCCGATGAATGGAGACACATAGGTTGCGCCGGCCTTTGCAGCAAGAATGGCCTGCCCTGCTGAAAATACCAGTGTACAATTCGTTTTGATGCCGTTTTGTGTAAACCATTTGATAGCTTTAATGCCGTCTTTGATCATAGGAACTTTCACTACGATGTTTGGATGCAGCGCCGCAAGTTCTTTACCTTCTTCAATGATGCCATCAAAATCAGTAGATAAAACTTCCGCGCTGATATCACCATCAACCATGTTGCAGATGGTGGTATAATGATTAAGCACGGCCTCTTTTCCAACTACTTTTTCCCGGGCCATTAAAGACGGGTTGGTAGTTACACCGTCTAAAATGCCGAGGTCGAACGCTTCCTGTATCTCTGATAAGTTAGCTGTGTCTATAAAAAATTGTAACGGAGGATGAGACATATTGGTTAGTTAATGTTTTGGTTGCGCAAAGCTATGTGTGATGATTACTGATGACTAGGATGAATGTCTGAATTGCTTGAACAAATGTTCAGATCTCGTTGCATTCGTCCAGCGGACCTGCGTAAGGTTCCCGCAGATCTCGCAGATCTTGTCTTTACTATTAAAGAAAATCATTTTAATACAGGTATGGCTCTTTACCGGGATGCGCAGATCACGCAGATAAATTACCGATAGCAGAAAGCCATCTGCGTAATCTGCGGATCTGAATCCATGAATGTCAAAATCATAACACGACGTCACAATTAACATGAATACAAAATCTGCGAGATCTGCGGGAACCTTACGCCAGTCGGTTGTTTTTTAACCGACAGGAAGCTAAAATAGGCAACAATATTTAAAATGCAATCGATTTAAATGATTTGTTGCAAAATCACGGCTTTTCGTATCCTTTTGCGCAGCTTTCAATTTTGTACCGCACGATAAATAATATATGTTCCGCTCGCAATCATTGGCCACTCAAGTTTGTCCCGCCCCCGGATAAATTGGTCTAAACTTATTTCAAGTATATAATTTACAACCACTTAATTATCTGCATTCTTTAAAGCAATGATTCAATTTGCTCATCAAAAGGTTAAAAAATCAGTGAAGTGTCAGAATAAAATTTGTCAATACGTAACAAAACAATAGATTTGGAATCGATTGCAATATTCACCGCATGTTGTTCCCCTGAACCAGTGCATCCATGATCCATCAGCATGCGCCCTTTCTTCCCGAAAAACAAGAGCGATATGAAAAAAGACTGCCTGGCCTCAACGCTGCCTCCCGATAAAAACTTTCAGGATCTTACACCTGAATGATTGGAATCTACACCCCGAATCGCCGTTACTTACCAAACAACGCTCTCTTAAGAAATCGCCTGCCATGCATTCTAAAAACTATTCAATATTTATTTCAGCCAAAAGAAAAATACTTCTGCGCCTCAGCGTATACCTTCTATTGATATTCTTCAGTCCATTAGCCGTTCTGGCACAAAAAGGAAAAAGCAAGACGGATGCAGCCGCATTAACCGGTCAGTATCCTAATATTTTCAAACAACATGGATATACGCAAGAAGCGATAGACAATAAATTGAACAAAGCCTTTTACGATGTATTTGAAGGGCCTGAAAAAGTTTATTTCGAAGTAGGAGACTCAATGGCCTTTATCTCTGATATAAAAAACAAAGATGCCAGAACAGAAGGTCTCTCCTATGGTATGATGATCGCCGTTCAGCTTGATAAAAAAGAGATGTTTGACCGTGTCTGGCGCTGGTCAAAAAAATATCTACAACACCAGGAAGGCCCCCGGGAAGGATATTTCGCGTGGAGCATCAACACGCAAACCATGAAAAAGAATTCCGAAGGTTCCGCTTCCGATGGAGAGCTATATTATATTACCAGTCTTTTATTTGCCGCAAACAAATGGGGCAACAACACCGGCATTCATTATTATAATGAAGCAAGAAGGATCCTGGATGCGATGTGGAAGAAAGACGGTACAGCTAATATCTATAACCTGATCAACACTCAACATAAGCAGATCACCTTTGTACCGGAAGGCAATAACTACAACTGGACAGATCCTTCTTATCACCTCCCGGCATTTTATGAAGTATGGGCAATGTATGCAAAGGATGGACATGAACAATTTTATAAAGACTGCGCCGATACATCCCGCGCATTTCTTCATCGCGCCTGTCATCCTGTAACCGCACTCAACTCAGATTATACCGAGTTTTCCGGAGCACCACATCCAACCCGCTGGATGCCGCCCGGCTTCCGATATGATTCATGGCGCGTGCCGATGAATATCGCAATGGATTATACCTGGTTCAAAAAAGATAAGAACTGGCAGGAAGATTATGCCAAGAGATTCCAGGCATTTCTGAAATCAAAAGGTTTAGATAATTATGACGACCAGTTCAACCTTGACGGAAGTAAACCTGAATTTATTCTTCAGGCCGGGCCGGTAAAAAAATTACGTCATTCCATCGGACTTGTCTCAACAGCAGCAACGACAGCACTGATCAACAAAAACAAAGGCAGCAAGGATTTTGTAAACGCTATATGGAATGCAAAACTGGAGCCTTATGAAGATGGTTATTTCGATCCGTATTATGACGGACTGATGTATGTCTTCAGCCTGATGCACCTGAGCGGCAAATACCAGTTGATCAAACCGGCAATCAAGCAACAATAATCAACCAACCGAATAAAAACCGATACATGAAACAGCTCTGCTCTGCGATCCTGCTATCACTTTTCTGCGCGGCTGCTTATAGCCAGCCGACGGAAATGCAGGCGCCAAAAGGATTTGACATTCCACAAACCGATATCCCGCACGGAACGATCGACACACTGAGTTATCCGTCCAAAACTGTCGGAACAAACCGACGAACCCTTGTATACACGCCACCGGGCTTTTCAAAAAAGAAAAAGTATCCCGTTCTCTATCTTCTTCACGGCATCGGCGGCGATGAAAAAGAATGGCTCAACGGCGGCAAACCACAGGTGATCCTTGATAACCTTTACGCACAGGGGAAACTTGAACCGATGATCGTGGTGTTGCCAAACGGAAGAGCGATGAAAGATGATCGCGCCACAGGTAATATCATGGCGCCTGATAAAGTCCAGGCATTTGCAACATTTGAGCAGGATCTGCTGAATGACCTGATCCCTTTTATCGAAAAGAAATTTCCGGTATTGAAAGATAGAGAGCATCGTGCCATTGCCGGTTTGTCTATGGGCGGTGGGCAGTCACTCAACTTCGGATTAGGCAACCTTGATAAATTCGCCTGGGTAGGAGGTTTCTCTTCCGCACCCAATACCAAACCTCCGAAAGAATTACTGCCTGATCCGGCAGCAGCAATCGAAAAACTGAATCTGTTATGGATCTCCTGCGGCGATAATGATGGATTGCTGATCAACAGCAAACGCACCCACGACTATTTCGCACTGCATAACGTTCCGCATATCTATTATCTGGAACCCGGTGTGCATGATTTTAAAGTATGGAAGAATGGTTTGTACATGTTTTCACAATTCCTGTTCAAGCCTGTAAACAAAAGCGATTATAACCGCTATACTCTTTTAGGCACTCCTGCCCCATCCAATACCCGATCTGCAAAGTATCCGCAGATCCTGAACGACAGTCGTGTTGTATTTCGTGTAAAAGCACCCGAAGCGCAACGAGTGCAAATCGACCTCGGCAAAAAATATGATCTGGCAAAAGATACCGGCGGGTATTGGGTTGGAGTTACAGATTCTATTTCCGAAGGTTTCCATTACTATTCGCTGCTGATCGACGGTGTAGCTGTTGCAGATCCTGCAAGCGAAACCTTCTATGGCATGAGCCGGATGGCCAGCGGCATTGAGATCCCATTTAAAGGCGATAGCATCTATGCAATGAAAGATGTGCCGCATGGAGATGTGCGCATAAAAAAATACTTCTCCAATACCACCCGTTCATGGAGACAAATGTACGTTTATACACCTCCGGGATATGATCAAAACAATAATGAAAAATATCCCGTATTATATCTGCTTCACGGCGGCGGCGAAGATGAAAGAGGTTGGGCAACGCAGGGAAAAACAGATATCATTTTGGATAACCTGATCGCAGATAAGAAAGCGAAGCCGATGCTGATCGTAATGATGGACGGCAACTTTGGCAGTGGCGGTATAGCCGGCTTCGGAGAGCAATCCCTCAGGATGTTTGAAAACGAACTGAAACAAAGCGTGATCCCTTTTGTAGAAAAGAACTACCGCGTTGCGGCTGATGCAGGCAACCGGGCACTGGCAGGTCTTTCTATGGGTGGTTTGCAAACTTTATATGCAGGTGTTAAGAACACACCAATGTTCTCCAGCCTGGGTGTATTCAGTTCGGGCTGGTGGGCGAATCAGCCTGCGCTGTATGAGCCGCAATATGCTTTCATGAAAACGAATGCGGCTACCATCAACAAAGACCTTAAAAACTTCTGGATTGCCATGGGTGGTAAGGAAGACATCGCTTACGCCAATTGCAAAACCATGCTGGGAAAATTTGATGAGATGAATATCAAATATACTTACAGCGAATATCCAGGTGGTCACACCTGGCCTGTATGGCGAAATAATCTGTACAATTTCGCGCAACTGTTATTTAAATAAAATGAAAAGGACTGTTGCTTCAGATCATTCCCGGTCTGTAGCGCAGTTTTTTTTGCCGCAATAACTTATTAGTCAAAATGACAATTATATATCTGAAAACGCTTGCTCCATCATGTTGAAACGTGTTATATCACCTGTTCTATTATTGCTCCTAAGCTTCGCTTCATTTGCAGAGGTCCGTTTGCCTAAACTGATCAGTGACGGCATGGTGTTGCAACGCGATGCCCGCACCAGGATCTGGGGCTGGGCTTCTCCTGGTGAAAAGATCAGTATCCACTTTCTGAATAAAACACACCACGCAATAACCGGCACCGATGGCAAATGGCAGATCACACTTGTTAATCTCAAAGCGGGTGGCCCTTATGAAATGAAGATCAGTGGTACTAACACTATTACGTTAACAGATATCCTGATCGGCGATGTCTGGGTCTGCTCTGGTCAGTCCAATATGGAAATGTCCATGAGAGATGTGCAATCAAAATATCCGGATGACATCGCCTCGTCCGAAAATAAATTCATCCGCCAATTTGCTGTACC
>VFQP010001106.1_pt1 | contig 39631 bp, 65 predicted proteins | sample 3512351 | NCBI WGS metagenome assembly VFQP01 (sample SAMN10412372, study PRJNA504923) | tailings metagenome | isolation source: Relicate 1 Philex TSF1 revegetated site | place: Philippines: Tuba, Benguet | collected 2017-08-29
CGCTCAGCGACTGGCGTCGGAAGCAGTTGCGTTGATGCAGCAGAAAAAGGGATTGGTAAAGGGTGTTGGGGCGTTGTTGGGGTGGGGTGGGGGTGGGCAACAAGGTGGGGCGCAGTGTTGATTGTATTTTTTTCATTACCCCAAATAAACTCCTGTCCCCTCAACATATTTCTTTGTTTCAAAGCAAGTGCACCACCAATACGTCGTGTGCAATACCAGCAACAACAAAACAGCAGATCAATTAGTGTATACTAAATCGGAGCCTAGTGCCGGTCCATTGGGGCAGCCATGGCATTGGAGGATGACGATGGTTTTATGGGAGCAACGTTGCTTCGTGGTCAGGTAGGTCTGCCCAACAGGCCACCAATCAGGCACCATTGTGCAGCATTGTTACCAACAACACATCCTAATCACACCAGGATCAAGATTTTGATGCTTCACAATATGCATTTTTTGGTGCTCTGACGGCTGGCGTGGGGGGGGAGGACTTTTTTGGGGGTTTGGAGGTAGGAAGATTTTGGTGAATCAGTGGTGAAGGACAACAATACACACAATGTACCACACACACTCTACCCTCACAGGATGATGTGGATGCACCCCCGGAAGAAGTGCCAATGGTTGAGGAGGAGGAGTTTGGAGGGTTTGGCGATGACGATGACGACACCCATTCACAGACAGCCACCACCACCCGCATCGAAATGCCCGACCTGGGTGACTTGTCACTCACATCCATGCTCGTGCAGCGTGCTACTGGTGATGCTGGTGGCGTTTTTGGCACACCCAGCAGCACCACCATCACATCCCGGGTAGGTTGGCCACGTGTAGATGTGTTTTTTTTTTTGAGTTTGTTCAACAAACCAACCAATCCAAGCCGATAACCTCCACCCACAGTCATTTTTGCAACCACCCAAAAAGCCACCCCCTGGCTTTACCCCCATCGACCCATGGGCATCTGCACTCGGCTTGGGGCTGATGCCAGAACCAGAGGAGGAGACCCCAACATTCACCACACCACAAGCCCCCGCCGCGGCAGCCATCCCCATGCCCTCCTTTTCCCAACCCCCAGCAGCAGCAACACCAGGGGGGTATGCCGCAACACCCAGCCAACTGGCACCTGGTGATGGGATGATGCAACCAATCCCGGATGATCCAGCACTGGCGAGTGTGTTGCTTGACCCTGCTATTGCGTCCATACAACCAGCAGCACCACAGGTAGTGTTTGGGGAGATATGTGGAGTTTATGTGTAACAGTTCATATACACACAAAACATATACACCACCCCCCAACACAGCCCCCCCCGCCACGTCCACACACGCTTGCAACACTGTTCAACGCAGCAGCGACCACAGCACGCCCCGCAGTGCCCCCCTCCCCCCCCCACCAACAAAAGATGCCCCCACCACCATACAGCCCCATGCCCCCCCAGCGGGCCCACCCATGGGGCCCCCCCCTTCCCCTGCAGGGTTTCCACCACTCGGTGCGCGGCCCCCCTACCCACCATATCCGGGGGTGCCACCCCCCCAGCCTCCCCCAGGGCGCCCACCACCCCAAAATGGTGTGGCAGGGGGACAGTGGGGGAGGGGCCCCCCACCCGGCATGGCCCCTATGATGGGGGGGCCTGGTGGTCAGCCACGCCCACGCCCACCCTTTCCCCCCCGTGATGGTGGCGGGCAGCCACAACGGTATGTTTTGATGTGTTTTTTCCAGCCCACCCGTGTTTTTCCATACCCTCCATAACACCCACCCACCCAGGGAGCACCATCGCTACCCCACACGCCCCGGCACATCCCGCATGGCTGGGGATGAGATTGATCACATCCTCCGCATACAATGGCGCTCCCTCAACCAGGGCGGCCCACCCTACAACGAAGACTACTACCACATGGGCTTTTTATACAAACATTACGGCAAATGCAACAAGGCCCTGTTCCGACCTGAAACGGTGCGCAATCTCGATCCCACCCAACGTGCCGAGCAGGGTGCTGCAACGTATGTGAAGCTCTCTGGCCTGGGCAAGCTTGCTCTCTCCAACATCCGACGCCCTCGACCGCTGATGGACATACGTGCGAGTGAGGTGCGGCGTCGGGATGCCGATGTCGCGGAGGATGGTGGGGGGTCCACACGACCACTCGAGCAGGAGCCGTTGCTTGCAGCACGCATCATGATTGAGGATTGCATGTGTTTGTTGTTGGATGTGGATGACATTGACCGCATGTTGACTGCTGGGGAGGCTCATGAGTTGCGTGCCATCGGGGGGGCCCTGGTGACCAGGCGGGGGGAGCTGCTGGTGCGTGTTTTTGTTGTTGTGTGTTGTTGTGTGAGGGGTGTGTTGGTGTTGTGTGAGGGGTGTGTTGTGCATTAGTTCATGTCAATTGGACACGTGCAATAGATCTCACATACACACACACACTATGTATGTACATACACTCCACCACCCCAACACACACACACACACACACACACACACAACATATACATACACACTCCCCCAACACAGGACGGCCTGGCAGAATCAATGCACCTCGCCAACAAACCAATCCTCACATCCCGTAGTGACGATGGTGTGTTTCTACGACTCCTGGCACTCAAAAAGGGATGCACTCTGCTTGCTGCTGCTATTCGAGTCGCCCTGCCCCCTCCCCTCCCTGAACAACTCGCAGCACAAGTTGCTACACAACAACAAGAAAAACAACAGCAACAAAATCAACAACAAGAAAAACACCAACAAGGAACACAGCAACCAGGGCAAGACACCTCCTCCCCACACACACCACCGTCAGGGCTACGTATTGTGTGGGCAGCCCTGAGAAACGCTAGGAGGATATTTTCAGCTGCACCCAAACAGGACCGCTCCCCAGTGGAGGTACAGGCAAGTATGACTGATGAGGAAATACAGGTGACTTCTAGAATAGCAGCTTCCCTGGTAGATACGTTGGAAAGTGTGACGGCGGCTGCAGATGTGGCCAGCTGCATGGGGGCGCTGGTGGCAGGGGATCTGGGGGGGGATGGGGATGGAGGGGAGATGGAGGCGCTGCTGCCGTTGCTTGCACCTGGTAGGGGGGTGGGGGTGGTTTGGGAGGGAGAGCAATGTGTGTGTGTTTTGTGTGCTGTCAACGTCGTCCCAATGTTGTCCCAATTTCTCTCCATGCCATCAGATACACACACACAATCAACACCATGTATACCACAACACCATGTACATCACCCACCAGGGCAAGACATGCTGGCAGACACCACATGTGTATGGTTGGGTGATGTGCTGCTCACCTTGCTGCAACAGGCTGAAGCAAGTGGACTATCCAAACAACAGTCAGCTGAACAGGGTGACCAAGGTGACCAAGGTGACCCCAAGACAACGTCCTTGGCATGGCCTGTGTTGTGGGACAAGTTGTTCACCATGCTGCTGGGGCATGTGGAGTTTTTGCACAAGGTTATTGTGGTGGCGAGGGAAGGGGGACCGGAGCAGCAGGGCATGGTGGATGTGGTCCGCTCCATGGTTCCCAAGGCAGTGATGCACAAGGCCATGTCGTTTACAACATCGGCTCAGCGCAGCAAGCTCAGGCCACTGTTGATGGATATGACACATTAGAGGATGCGCAGAGTGGTGGTGTGCTGTGTACGTGGTGTGATGAAAACGTTTGGCCGCCCCTTTTTTATCAGTGGGCTTTGTTGTGTGTTTGTAATGTCTAGTGTTTTGTGCATCGTTGTTGTTGTGACATTTAGAACAGGTTTGCAAAAATCCAGGATTGCATCAGATCACACCAAATCCATCACGCCAAATCATCCATCATAATGACCGTCCCATCGTCCTCGTTGCAGTCCCATTACATCCCCAACGACATACGCAAATTGTGCAGCATCCCATTCCCACAGCCACGCGTAGCAGACGAGCAGGGGCAGCTCACAACCCACAATCTCATCGTCCTGGGCGCCTATGACACTGATTTGCATGTTTTGTCGTTGCTCGACCTGCAAACCACCAGCAGCACTTCCACCCAATCATCAAACACCACCCCCATTACGTTGGCATCATGGGAACACCCGGGGGGCGAAGTCACTGATGTGCATGTGTCATCCCAACCTGATGGCACGTTGCTCGTGCTAGCTGGCTCGACCAATGGCAGCATCACACGCCTCCAAATGCTCATACCACAAGCACCAGGATCCCATCCACGTGATATTCAGTTGATCGGCAGTGATGTTCGGGGACAGCAGCTGCAGCCATGGGTACATCCCCACCAAGGACGGGTGGCGTTTGTCTGTCACCAGCCAGATGACAACATTGTGCTGAGCGGTGGGCAGGATGGGCAGTTGTGGATGGGGGATGCGACAGGGGTGTCGGCAGATGCATGGTATGGTGTGGGCATGTTTGGACAATACCTACATATATAGGATTGATGACGATGATGGTGATGATGTTGTTTCGTACATGGACACACATCCGTACGTACACAAAACCATCGTATCCAACAGGTATCAGGGTGGTCCAGGAGTGTCGTTTGTGTCTGGTGCATGGGCATCACCGCAAACGTTTGTGACCGCAAGCACCTCGGGGGGGCTCGCAACATGGGATCGGAGAGGGGCCCCCAAACCCCAGGCAACAAGTCCCGTCAATTGGGGCCCTGCTGGGAGTGCAGGGGTGGATACTGGTGCACTGGTATGCTGATGTGGGTGCTGTTCATGCGTGTGTAGGGCACTGAACATGCATGTGTTTGTTTACTCGCAAAGCACTACGAATGCATGTGTTTGTGTACACGCACATGTTTTTGCACATGTTATTTTCCTTGCAAAGTATACATTGCACAAAAACACAATCCACACACCATCAGGGGAGTGTTCGACGAATACGGTGTGTTGCAGTGCACCCCACACAACCACACGTAGCAGCAACAGGGGCCACAGGGGGCCTCGTGGCTCTGTGGGACCTTCGCTTTGCCAAGCAACCCATGCATCATCAAACACAAGGGGATGGGGATGTACACAAGGTACGTGTGTATAAAAGTGTACGTTTGCGCGCATGTGATGATACAAGGAGTGTGACGACAACTGTGTGACGACAACTGTGTGACGACAACTGTGTGACGACAACTGTGTGACGACAATATGCATGCATAGTGATGTGCACTTATAGTGATGTGCATGGGGTGCAAGGAGACACAATACCACACACAAGCCATGAAGTCAAGATGCTCATTCATACATCATTATAAATACAAACCAACAAATAACACATAGGTGGTGTTTGCTCCTGCAGGCGCAGCATCAGAAGCAACACCTCGATGCTTTTTCTGCACTGATGATGGTGTGCTGGCAGGGACCTCGGTATGTTGCTGACCGTAGGGTTGACCGTTTTGTTGACCATATTGTTGACTGCATTGTTGACTGGAGCACAACCATGCAGCACCATACCATGCATTTCATACAACTATATAGCACAACTAATGACGCTCCCACCACAGGCATCCCCATCAACAACAACAACACGGCATGGTGTTGCGGATGCGCGTGTTTTACACCAAGAGCCATGTGCATCGCTGCGTGACATGGCTGTGAGTGCAGGGGCAGGACAGGGCGAGCTCCAGGTTGTGGCTGCTTCAGATCAGGAACATGTGGTGTTTGGCAAAATTATTGTGTAATGGGTGCAGCGACACCGAATCAGCACCGCAGAACCCTCGTTTGTTCAAACATCGTTTTTTTCTTGTATTCAATCCAACAACTTGTTCGTAGTATCCATTAGCACGTAGGCAACACCAAAACAACCGTTGCACAACCGTTGCACATGTTTGCTTTCAGGGTCTCCTCCGCATTGTAGAATTCAACAAGTGCGTCTCTCAACGTCGTAAACTGTGATACTGACAGAATAGTATCTTATACGCATTGCATAGTCGTGTAAGGCTGTCCAAGGCACTATCCAGCACGCGTTGAAGCACAATCTACGCATCGCGACACCCCGTCATGGGGTTGCTACACACCAACAAGTGGCTGGTTGCTTTGTTCATTGTACTAGGGGAGTTGCACGTTATATCAGCGGATGGTACACACCAAAGAAGCCTGCAGGGGTGGTTTGGGGGTGGGAGTACTGCATCGGTGTCGGTTAGTGGTGACTTTGCACTGCGACGTGCTCCAGAGGTGTGTGTTGTTGGGTGGCTTGTGTGATGGGTGTGGATGGGTAGCTTTTGTGATGGGTAGTGCCTCTTGCAGACATCACTGCATATCAACACACATGCATACTGCGCGTATCAACAATGCGTATCAACACAATCAAGCACTCCCCATCATCCCTGCAGGTGATGAAGCTGGAGGCCTATGTCGACGCACACACATACCTGGGTGTGTGCCACCATAACAAATCCATCCTCCCCGATGCACCACCATCCATGTGCAAGCCCCTATACTGCTTATGGTCTGCCAAGGCCAATGCATACATTGACATGTGGGATCGACCATTGACCAAAACCACACGACCACCAGAAGAATGCGACCGGTACGTACATTGTGGCAGTTGAATCATTGAGTATCTTCATGCATACAGAGTGTAAAGAGATCCATATCTATCTATCTATCTATATATATATATATATATCATGTACCCCCCAATAAAGTAACCCATGTGAACATCCCCCCCCACATCCCCCTCCCCCCATGTATACAGGCCTGAAGGTGGTCAACGCCCCCTTGGCGAGGATGAGCGCCCTGTCATGTCCTTCATCATCCCCTACCTCAACAACCCCGAACCAACCTCCAAATGCCTCCTCGAGTTGTTTCGTACCGCCCGAGAAACAGCCAGTGCAGAGTATGTGCTGGTGTCTGATGGGTCTGACAATGAAACACTGGTGCTGGAGACCATCAACCGCCTGAAATCATTGTTTGGGGTGCGCATTATCCATCATCACTTTGACAAGCGCTCTGGGTTTGGGTTGTCGGTCAACAAAGGGGGGGAGCTGTCATCGGGGGAGTATTATGCTATTATCAACAACGATGCATATGTTGTCAAGGTATGTGTGATGGGGTCTCTTGCCTGGAATGGTGTATGTTGCATGTACTATTCCTGCATGTGTTTTCCCGTCCCTTACACATCCCTTACACATCCCCGACATAACCATCACCACCCACATCCATCATCACCATTCTCCCAGGGTTGGCTGTGGGCCCTCCTCAGCACCTTTTCCCAGCGCAACCCCCGTCGTGCAGGCCTGGTCGGCCCCATGTTTCTCGGCCGCAACAACCTGGTGCAGGAGGGTGGCGGGTGGATGTTTACAGACGCCACGGGGGGCAACTATGGCAAGGGAAAGCCACTGGCTACCAAGGTGAATTATTTGAGGGAAGTGGATTACGTGTCTGCAGCTGCAGTGGTGACTCCTGCTGATTTGCAAGACCCCTTTGGTATACTGGATGATAGTTATGAGAATGGGTATTATGAAGATACCGACTTGGCATTCCGGTAAGTGGTGTTGTTGGGTGGTGTGTTTAACGTACAGTTGCTGTGTGTGTTGTTTTTATTGTTGTTGTTGATGATGATGATATTGTTCTTGTTGGTGGTGTTGTATCTTGGGGTTTCTTGTATACGGCCTCACACCACACCACATTATGATTATACATACACAAGGAAACCAACACACATACACATACCACACACACATCATACACACATCATACACACCATCCCCCCCCCCCACACCCAGTATGACAGCCAAAGGCCACCGTGTGCTCTTCCAGCCCCTCTCTGTTGTCTACCACCAAGAGGGCACCACCTTTGGTACCGACGAATCCGACTGGAAAAAAGAACTCATGGCCAAAAATCGCAAGGTCTTTGTTAAGAAATGGACGCCCACTCTGGAGAAAAACCACTGCCCACCAGACACCGAGTGGTCCACTGCAGTACGACGCAAGGCATGGCCGCGTATTCTGTGGGTGGATGACAAGATTCCCGAGCCTGATAGGGACTCTGGGTCAATTCGTACACTGAACATACTGCGAATCCTGGTAGAGGAAGGCTTTGATGTGACTTACCAGGCCATGAACGTCATCCTCAACCGTTCAGAGTACTATGAGCCCCTGTTGCGGTATTACGGTGTGGATGTGCCCCGCATTCTCCCCCCCTCCATGTGGACGCTCATCGACGGCAATGGTAATTGCAAATACGACGTCATCGTGGTTGCCCGTCGCGATATGTACCTCCCTGCACTGCCCTACCTCAAGCAAGACTGTCCCTGTCAGCCATTGATCTATGACACGGTCGACCTGCACTTTTTGAGAGAAGCCCGGGGTGCCCTGACGAAAGCATCAGCACAGAATGCTTGGGATTTTGGGAGTTTGACTGCCAATAAGATTTGCACGTGGTTGGACTCAGGGGCACCTGAGTCGTTGGAAATTGCCAACAGTCGTGAGATTGAGTTGGAACTGATGGATAAGAGTGACGTGGTGGTGGTGGTGAGTCATGTGGAGGGGGAGGTTGTGAAACATTACCGACCCAATGCCAAGGTTTGTTGTTGGGTGGTGGTGGTTGGTGTGTGATACTGTTCTCAATGTATATGTTCTTCATGTGCACATAACACACATGCACCCACCCACCCACACACACACAAAAACAGGTGACCATTCTGTCCAATACACACGACCTTGATGAGGAACTCCCCCCCATCCCCACCAACTGCGAGGCCCGACGTGGTCTCATGTTTATCGGCTCCTTCAACCACCCACCCAACCGACAAGCCATCATCACCTTTATCAACGAACTCCTCCCCCTGGTCATCGAACGCCTGCCCGCCAAGTACAAGTCGGATTTCATGTTTAATATCATCGGCTCAGATGACGTCCCCAAGGATCTTATTTCCATGTTTGAACGCAACAAGCAGTACGTCACCTTTCACGGCTACCTGCCCGAAGAACAAGTGCAAGCCATGTTTCAAAATGTCAAGGTGTTTACAGCACCATTACTGTCAGGGGCCGGGGTCAAGGGCAAGGTCAACCAGGCGATGAAATATGGCCTGCCAGTGGTGGGAACCCCCATTGCCTTTGAAGCCATGTTTCCCACAGACGGGGAGGATTGCATGGTGGCGGAATCCGCCGAGGAGTTTGCCGACAAGCTGGTGCAAGCGTATACAGACTGTGCGTTGTGGGCGAAATTAGTCAAGGGTGGGTTTATCAACGTGCGCAAGAATTTTGGGCTTAAAACTGCACGAGAACGGTTGTTGCAGACGTTGGATTTGGTGGACATCCGACCAAGAACAGAAGACGCACGCTGTGAAGTGTCTGAGGATTGAATGTGAAGTGTCTGAGGATTGAGAGGGGGGGGGGAACACAACCAACTTTCTTTTCGTGTGTGTCTCTTCTGTGTCCCCCTGCTGTTTGGGGGTCAAGTTTCGCAGGAACTGCTTTTTGTATCATCAACGTACAGTTTACATTATTCTTATTTCACTCTGTGTGTAAGAAACAGCAGTTGCACGCACAAAAGCAACGTGGCTTGTATATTGCACGCATGCAGAAATGGAGGGCTACAAAAAGAAAAAATGCACGAAATACAGCGGCGTTGACACGCCTTGTCCCCTACAGTGTCCACCCCGATCATCCTGGCTCAATAAAAAATGCTCTTGTACCGACAGTGCCAGCAAAAGACCAGCACGATCACCTCAAGTCATCACAGTCACCCAAGCGTGCTCCTCTGCAAACTGGCAGCCATGCTGTCCATCACATCATCAATTTCATGATCCAAATCACGCTCCACCGTCCGATCTTCATCCAACCCGGAATATATACGTGCCAGCTGTCGCCCCGGGGTGGTTCTCGCCTTTTTACATAATTCCCGGATTTCCTCCTCTGTCTGCAGCCCCGGCTGTGGCTGGTAAATCAAGGGGTTGTTGTTCATTTCCAGGGCGCCCCGGGGCAGGCCTTGGCAGTACCATGGGTGCTTTTGAATGTCGGCAATGCCAAAGCGCTCAGAAGGGTTTTTGGTGAGCATGTGGGCAAGGAGGTCTTGACATGGTTGGGAGACAAAGCCAGGGAGGAGGATTGGGCCTGTGAGAATTGCCTGTGTGAGGGTGGGGGGAGAGTGTGTGTGGGTGTGTGGGTGTATTTATGTAGAGCAAGGTGCATGTGTATGTGCAGCAGGGTGAGTGGGTGTGTACAACAAAGGGTGTGTACACAGGGCAAGACATCCCCATGACAATATTCTACAACAATGCATCATGCAAATGGACTTCTGTTCAAACAACGCAACACCCACCCACCCACCCACATTCACATCCTCACACCCACACCCTCACACCCACACCCAAACACACACCCGCATGATGGCAACTTCACGGGTCTCTGATCCTTTGACTTCAATTTCAAATGGATACGCCTTGGTCAACATGAAAAATAACGCCACCCCCAATGACCATATGTCCACCTTGGCACCATCGTATGTGATGCTCTCACTTGTGCGTACAAGGAGTTCAGGGGCCTGTGGTTGATTGTGTGTGTGTGTGATTGAGTGATTGTGTGTGTGTGATTGTGTGTGTGTGTGATGAGGATGATGATTGAGAGTGTGTGATGAGAAGAATGACTGTGTGTGTTGTTGCTGTATGTTGTGTGTCCAGCATGCATGTACATACAAAACATGCACAAGCAACTGCACGCACAGGATTGTACACACACCATGTATTCTAATGTACCCAATCTTGTCTTGGCTACAGACTGCCGTGTGTGGTCCTGTATGGGATAAAGGTGATGGGTGACACAGTGCATGTGTGTACACAGAGGTGTGTATATAATACAGGTGTGTATATACTAGAGGTGTATATATACATGTGTATACACAGAGATAGGTGTGTACATACAGGTTATACATACAGGTATACACACAACATCATCATGCAATACACCATGTACAATACCATGTAGTACACCATGTACAATACCATGTAGTACACCTCACACACCTTGGAAAACCCAAAGTCACACAGCTTAAGCAAAAAACGACCATCAATTTCCTTGAGCACCATGTTTTTCAACTTTATATCACGATGTACAACACCCAGGCGATGGCTATAATCCACACTGATCACCATCTGCTGGAAAAACCAACGTGCCCTGTTGTGATGTTGCGTGGTATGTGGTGGGTGTTGTGATAATACGGGTGGTGTGATGGTGGGTGGTGTGATGGTGGGTGGTGTGAGGATGGGTGGTACTGCATGGTCAACACAACAACCCATGGTCAACACAACAACTAACGGTCAACACAACAACCCATGGTCAACACAACAACTAACGGTCAACACAACATCCTATGGTCAACACAATATGGTCAACAACACAACATCCTATGGTCAACACAACCACTGTCCCCATTTGCTCCATACGTGTTTTCATCAAAGCCGTTGGAAGTGCGTCGCACAAGTTCATACATGTCACCTCGTGGGCAGTACTCCATGACAATGCCTAAATATTTTTGTGTCACGATCACACGTTTGAGCTTGACCGTATGAAAGTGGTTGAGACGTCGCAAAATTAATATTTCATTTTCCACATTTTTGGACACTGTGGGGCCACGAGGGATGAGCTTGATGGCCACCTCCTCATCTGTGATTATGTCACGTGCCACGTGCACGAGCCCAAAACTCCCACTGCTAATCTTGCCGAGCTGTTAGAGGGGGGAAAACTGGTATGTTTGCATTCATGGTTGAGCGCATACCCTGGCAACGTATATTCAACAAACACACCCAACGGTGTACCGGGGGTGCTTGGACATGCATGTCCCGGGTGCACACACCACCATAACCTCATACCAGTTCGTAACGGTCTTCATCACGCAAATTATGGGTATTGATGTCTTCTGTTGGTCGTGGTGGTGGTGGTGGTGGAGTCACGAGTACTCTGTCATCGTTGTTGTTCGTTGCGAGCTGGTTTCCGGCTGTTTCAGTGGCAGCGTCGTCCTTATCCGCCGGTGTGCTTGTGGCTTCATGCTGCTGGGACTTGAGACTGGAGAGTTTGCGAAACAGAAACATGGTTTTTCGTGCAAGGAGTTGATCTGATTGTTGGCAATGCAAGGTGGTGGTGTGGGTGTGCTGTTGGCTGTTGGCTGTGGTAGTATGGTCTTGGTCAGGCAAATGATAGATGATAGATGCTAAGGTAAAAAATGGCAAGAAAATGGTCAGAGGCAACTTCTGACCAAGAACAGCAACCACTATGACAGTGCAGGTAGACCTTGGGACATTGTGTGCTTCCCTCGGTCCCTCTGCACCCAGCTGCACTTTGATACCGCTTTGTGACCACATAGCAGCCTCTGGTGTGGTGTGTCTCCACCCATAGCGATGGTCAACACATGGTCAACAGCGTCAGCAACTTGATACTAGTAAACTATGTGCTTGAGACCACCAAAAACAACGTTCAACACTTTCAACATGTCCTATAGCGCTATTCCATGAGTGAAGCACAACACAGTATGCTTCACACACCAATGCACTGATGATGCATTGTTTTGACAAACAAACGCAAAAATGACGACTAGCAACAATCACAATAGCAACCAACCAATACGTGTATTGATGGGTGGCATGGGCTTGGGCATTGGGGCGGGATGTGGTGTTGGAGTGGGGATTCGGGCAATGACATCCTTCAATAGTAGCATGCCCACAGTACCACTACCAGCATTGCCTACATGGGCTGTGCAACGGATGCCATGGTTGAGGCAACTGCGTGCAGGATGCGGTATCGGGGTAGGTTTGGGGTGTGTGTTGGCAGAGACACCTGCTCAACATTCCTCTGCATGTGTATAAACCGCCATGCACAACCAACACATCTACAGGTGGGATATGGCATCGGCTGGGGTGTGGGCATACCACAGCATACCCTGAGTGGACTGATACAGCAATGCACCCGTGCCATACAAACCAGGCTGCCACACAAAACCCACCAATTGGTGCAAGAGCAACAGTGGCAATCAAACCCTCTACACAACCATCAGCAGCCACCAGTACACCAACCACCCCTGACAACACCACCGCCTTCATCAGAAGATATGCACACGCTGCAAGCACGGCTCTTGCAAACAGAGGCATCATTGGCAGCATTGAAAAAGGCATACTGCACGCGTGTACCAGATGATGTGCAGTGGTGTGTGCTTGAGGGACATCCACAAAACAATTAGCACTGATGAGGAGACGCTGCGGGGAGAGACGTGTGTGCCGGTGTGCATTGCATTGCAAGAGGTATGTTGGGTGCGCACGTGGTACATTCATCCAACATACCATGCAGCACTGTCTGCTACAACATATGCAGGTGAAACATACTGATGTGGCAGGCAACCTCCATGTAAGCGTCACACAGTACGCTCCATTCAAGCACCTTGAAGACCCACAGTGTGGAAGACCTGCAATGTGTCTTGTTGTGGTGGACCAAATTGTATTCATTTGTGTGTTCATTTTTTCCCACAATATCTTCCTAGTTGGCCATACATACCCATAAATGCAATAGTAACAACACGTAATTCTCCACGTAGCCCTCTGTCAGCAGCCACTGATCCATCCAATCATCATCCACTACGTCCCTCCACCCTGGGAGGGTTGCACGTGTACATCCACATCACCACCAATTTACCCCAAACACTGTCATCATTATCCCACCAACCACCATAAAGTTGTCCTCCGACAATCACATGCTCTAGCAGCCCCGTTTATATAGTCTCGTCTAGCAGCACAGCCAGATGAGCAATCCAGTGTGTCAAAAGCTGTGCTGCAAAGGACCACGTCGTGAGGGTGGTCAGCATCACGAGTTGTGTGGTGGGCGCCTGATTGTTGGTAGGTCGATCACCATGGTTTACACTGCATAGTGTACACAGTGTACACAATGCACAACCCCCCACACACAGGCCCAGACTGGCGCTCGTTGATAGCTTCCACAATCCTCATCGCAACACCGTCTGCAGTGTTTCTCGCCCTGGTGGCGCCCGAGCTGGGCCAACACATCAATTGGTCGATCACTGCGTTGTCCGGCGTGCTGGTTGCGCTGTCCTTCCTCTTCCTGTCCCTCACTGCGTTTCGAGACCCAGGCTACATCCCACGCTCCCCCTACCTGGAGTCCACATCCAATCGCCCACTGACATGCGACTACCAGATCAATGGCTACACGGTCACGGTCAAGTGGTGCACCACATGTAACCACTATCGCCCACCCCGGTGCTCCCACTGCGCCGTGTGTGACTCGTGCGTGGACAAGTTTGACCATCATTGCCCATGGGTAGGGACCTGTATCGGGCGCCGGAATTACAGGTTTTTCTTGGCATTTGTCTACACGACTGCGCTGCTCGACGTGTGGGTCTTTGCATGGAGTTTGGTCAACTTGATCACCAACATGAACCGAAACAGCTATGGATTTGGCGATGCCATTGTTGATCAGCCGGCATCCTTGGCGATGATGATCTATGCGTTTTTGGCAATCTGGTTTATTGGGGGCCTCACGGGGCTCCACTGCTTTTTGTGCTGCTCAAATCAGACCACCTATGAGCATTTCCGGTCACGGTACAGCGGCATGGCAAACCCGTACAACGTAGGGTGTGGGCGCAACGTACAGGAGGTGTTTTGCATGCGGATACCACCAAGACATGGACCCATACCGTTGCCCCCATTTGCGTACAATGATTATAATGCTGCTGGTGGGGATATTGAGATGGGTGGTCGCGATTTGGAGGCGGGGGCCAATGGGGGGGACGCTGTGGCCAATGGGGAGGTGGCCCAGCGACCTGCAACAGCGCCCCCACATGAGCGAGTGTTGTCGTTTGATGGGGTGGATCACAACCCCATGAATACGGCACGCTCCGAGGGAGCACATGTCAAGGGGAGGAAGGAGGAGAGCAAGGAGTCAGAGGGGGAGAAGAAGAGTAGCAAGTATCAAGTTGGTGATGAGGAGGAGGGAGGGACGGAGGAGGATGGCTCTGAGAGCGTGTAGCATTTTTTATTGGTTGCGTGATCCATATTGGCTGTAAGACCATTGTGTAGTGTCGCAGATCCATCGTGGATCACTTGCACGTGTATGTTAACTTTGTATCAACCTAGTTCAATCTAGGTTGCATTATGTGCTACCGAGCACCTATATATGGCCAGCAGCACCCGCAAATACCTACAGATACACGTTGTTATTGTCGATTGCACGATGCAATGCCGCTTTTCTGCTCGAAGACACGCATGCACACTCGCGCACACTTGTCAGCATGTACTGCGTATCGACAAGAATCATACAAGAATAAAAACCCCAGGGTCGTTTGTCCACCCAACTTAGGACTGCCTTATATGGGAGGCGGAAGCAAAGGGTTTGCCAGCTACCCGCTGAGAAATTGATTGCGCTCGTTTCCTGTTTTTTTCCGGAGACGACCATAACTTTGTCTTCACAGACAAGGTCTTTCAATCCTTTGAACGATTTTTGAGGGCTTTTGGCCCTTCCCCTCTAGGAGGTTTTGTCACCCGGAATACAAAGCATGTCAATTAGTCAAATGACCTTGTTGCACATCCTATGTTGTGTATATGCATAAAACATTGTCATTGCCCATCAACAAGCTCCACTTCATCATGCACATGCATCCCACCAAACAACTCGTCCGGTAAAACGATGGTTGGCTCCTCTTCTGGTGGCCCCTCTTGTCCATCCTCGTCACCACCCCCTTTTTCTCGCCCACCCAGCTCTTCCCTCAACAACACAAGCTCTTGCTCATACTCGGCTGCCTCCTCATCTCGACCTGCTGCTTGTGCTGCACGCCAACACGCTGCAACATCCTCCTCAAGGGCCTGTGGGGTGTGATACACACACATATATACACACACACTCGACAGTGCACACTCCACCCCCTCACTCCACCCCACCCCACCCCACACACCTCGAGCCATGTGATGGTTGCCGCCTTGACATGTCCCTCCTGGACCCCCACATCCATCCCCTCTATTTTCGCCACCATCTCCCGTTCCTCCTCCTCCAATTTCCCAACCTTGTCTTCCTCACGCACCACCACATCCCTGGCCTTGTGCACTGCCCCCTCCCCCTCTTGTATCTCTGCAGTTAATCGCTTGGCTGCTGCGTAATCCCCTGCTGCAGCTGCTGCCTGTTTTTCCTTGTGCAACTCAGGCAACGTAGTGGTGGTTAGGGTGTGGATCTGGTCCTTGGCACGCCGTGCATTGGTACTGCACACACGTCGCTGTGCTGCTATGGATTTCAGCTCGTCTTGATACCCACTGCGGGTGGCTATCAATTGGTTTAGGTCACGCAAGGCCTTGTGTTTTGCAGCACGGGCATTGTGGATACGTGTCTGTCGTGCTGTTTCCTGCTCAGCCACCTCCATGGCTGTCTGTACATCTTTTTTCAACACCTCCAACTGTGCCGACGTTTCACCCATTCCCTTGTCCACTGCTTCTCTACTGCGTGACTGAACACACTCTTCTTCCACCACCCGTGCTTGAATCTTTTCCCAGCGTGTTGCCTCCACTTGCATACGTGCTGAGTCAGCCTCCAGTGCAGCCTGGTCCTCCTGCACCATGCTTTTGCTTTTATCATATTTAGCAGTGATGGTTGCGATGCGTGCGTCTATGTTGTGCAGGGATGCTGTGGCTTGGGTGAGCTCGTTTTGTTTGGCGAGTAATGTGGCTTGGATGGTGGCTATTTCGTCTTGGATGGTTTTGACGGCGTGTGCTGCGTGTGTGCGTTCTTCTTGGAGAGGGGCTGTGGAGTCGTCAATCTGTGTATATGTAGGGGGGGTGTTTTTTGGCGTACAAATGGTGGGGGGGGACTCACAGATTGTTGTTGGGTATATACGTGGTGTACCTGTCCTGCACACACATTCATGTAGAACAAAACACTTTACACACAAAACACTTTCCACCAGATTCATGTAGAGAACACACAACTTGTTACCGGTGAAACACATCCATCGCCAACAATATCCCCCGAGACACAACCCCAAATACACACACACCTTTCTCTGCAATGCTTCTCGTGCCTCCTGCATCCCCTTCTCCTTGGCCTGTACTCTCCCCTGCAACTCCACCAAATGGTCTTTGGCTGCTGCTGCTGCATCACGCAACTCACACAACAACTGTTTAGGAGGGTTTTTTTTGAGGGGATGTGGGGTGGTGGATGAGCGGCAGCATTCAGCAGTTGACCATCTCACATGATAACACAACAACATATCCATCACACGTCCAAACACCACCACCACAACACGCCTCATCCCTTTCACAAAACCTCACCCAAAACTCATACCTTGTCATGTTCAGCCCTCTCCTCCTCCACACGCACCCTTGCACGCTCTGCCGCCTGCTCTGTGTCCTCCACTGCCTTGTTCAACACCCCCACTCTCTCCTTCACCAACGCCCCTCGTGCTACCACTGCCCGATCCACAGCCTCTTCTGCCACATGCACATCTTGCATCACCCATTTCAACTCCCCCCTGTGTGCCTCAAGCTGCGTCGACAGTGCTGCTGCGTTGTCAAAGTCTTCTGCTTGCACTGCAGATACTTGACGATTATGGATTTCGGCAATGGTGGCTTCCAGCGCCCGTACCCGCTGGGAGAGTGTGCGTGCGCGTGCGCGTGCAGCCCTGAGAGGAGTGTCGGCTGCTTGTATGCGGGCATCAAGGGCTGCCAGTTGTGTGGTGGTGTGGGCTAGGATGTCGTCCACAGTGGGTAGGTGGTCTTGTGGGGGTGGGGGTGGGTGGGTCGGGGTGGGTGGGTGGGGGTGGGGGTGTGGCTCGTCGATCACGAGGGGGGGTTCGGGTGCTGCTGATGCTGCATTGCTCGAAATCACAGATTCGGTGTGAGGAGGGGATGATGTGGCGTCGGCAGTATGACGAGGGGATGCAAGGATGGATGGGTCATCATGGTCATCATGTGATGGTGCTGGTATGCTGTCTGGGTGGTCTTCTACTGCAGGTGAGAGCATGTCTATGAGGCTGGACAATGGTGACAAATGTGCTGCTGGCTGTGTTTTTTTCGCTGGTGTGCTCATTGCTGATGTGAGATCTGGTAATGGTGCATCTTCATACACAGCCGAATCTCCAAACAGCAACAAATCCAGTGGGGATGTTGTTGCTGCTGATGTTGGTGGTGATGTTGTTGTTGGTGGTGTTGATGGTGTGGTTGAGATTGGTTGAGGGAGGGGGGATGCAACATCATGGCGGGGTGTGTGGACGACCTCATGCTGCTGCTCAACCGGCACCTCCTGTTGTGGTGTGTGTGTGTGTGTGTGTGTGTGTGTGTGTGTGTTAACAGGTGCATCATGTATCACACATCATGTCCCACTGTTCCTGCTATCCACCCCCCTCTTTCACTCTTTCACAACGCACCATGCTGCTGTCACCCACATCCAGCCCACTAAACATGTTATTTTCAGGGGTTTCACCCCCACCCACATCCAACCCTGCAAACAACGAATCTGCTTCAGGTGGTTGTGCTGGTGCAGGTGCTGCTGGTGCTGCTGGTGCTGCAATTTCAATAGAAAGCATACGTGCAGTGACCATTTGCAGCTCCCGATGCAACTCCTCCACTTGCCTGTTGAGTTTGGTGTGCATGTGTGTGTGTGTGTGTGTGTGTGTGTGTATGTGTGTGTGTGTGTGTGTGTGTGTGTGTGTGTGTGTGTCACAACATACGTTTTCCACACAGCCTTGGTGTCTGCATTGCTCATCTTGACAACCGCTGCATCTATCTCATGCACCTGTTGGTTTGAGATGGTCAACATCCATCACATGTGCTCCCCGATGGTCATGTCAACCCCAAGCTTTCATACCAATCGAGTCGCCTCGTTGAGTGCTGGCAAATCCTGTGACACTGCCACTCGCATTTGATTAAACATGCCTTGCACCTTGTCCAGGTTTTGCTGGGCAATTGCTGTTTCTCCATCATCACAGCTGTTGCCTCTTCTAAACCATGGCATATCGACGGTCTAATGAGGTGAACGTAGTATTGGTGGTGTTGGTTGGTATGCAACGGAGAGCTTGCTGGGACGCTTTGGTCAACGTAGGAATGCCGATGGTTTCATTTCTAATTGCAAACAGATGGGGTTGAAGGTGTTTTGTTTGGACCTCGTGACAAACGATGATGGATCTCTGTTACAAAGATGAAAGAAAAGAGATCGTAGAAACCCTCACGCAACACAACCCCCCCCTCTTCTCCACCCTCTTTCCCTCCCCTCTCTCTCCCCCTCCTCTCTTCTCTCTCGACCCCCCTTCCTTTCACAATTTTCTTTACAAGAGCGAAAAACTGAATGCTTCGTGCGGTCAATGATCAGCACACATCACCAGTCTCTATGCTGCACAGTCAGCAAGCGTCGAACCGAAGTGCGCAAAATTTTGCACACCCAGGCCGCTCCTTGCCACACCACAGTATGAGAGCCTCGTGCATGGTGTGTCAAAAACAGCACACGACAATAAAGGAAGGGTTGCTTATACGCAAACACACACACGTAAAAGGGGTGAACGCACACACAACTATGTATAGATGTACGACAAGGCGCGTCAATCCACAAAACAGAGGAAAAAACCTGGATGCTGCTGCTGATGATGACAATGCATTCTCCCCATGCTGGACAGACCTCGCCCCAAACAGTCACACGCTCACACGCTCATTTTTTTCTGGCAGAACACCACATATATCTTGTTTTGTGTTGTGCAAAAACACACAACTGTACCCTAGACCAACACACACAACCATTTACACAACAGACTTGCCGTTGCCGTTGTGGATCTCTGCACTGAGTGTAGCAAACTGGCTCTTCAAGGTCTCCACCTCCTTGGCCAGGTCGCCACCACCAGACCCACCCTTGGTGGGGGGAGGCACAGCAGCACCAGTGCCGAAATCATTCAAGTTGTATGCAGACCCACCGTGGTGGCTGGCATCCAAGCCGGCGCGCTCCATGTCAGCAGACACGCGCAAAAACCCAATGACCTTGAAGACGAAGAAGAATGGTGCCATCATGGCGCTCACCCAACCTATGACAACCAGCACCCACACGATTTGGGCACCCAGCAGCTTGCCGTTGCCGCCCACCCACCAGCCATACTGGCGGAGGCTGCCGTCTGCCAGTTGACCATAGGTCTCCAAGACGTAGTCTTCTGTGGCAAAGAGGCCAGTGGCAACCACACCCCACATGCCACCAAAGCCGTGGATGGCAATAGCCTCGACGGGATCGTCCACCTTGAAGATGCAGAGTATGAGCCATGCTGCAGAGACGTAGACCATGCCGGCGATGATGCCGATGACGCATGCACCCCATGGCTCCACAGTGGAGCAACCTATTTTGGGGGGGGTTGGGTGTGATAATGTTTATTGTGTGATGTGGAATTATGATTTCAAAATCGTGGTGTTGTGAAAAGAGGGAAAAGGTGCAACCTTGGTAGGAAATGCAGTACATGGAAACAACCAGACATGAAAACAACCATGACAATCCCCCCACACAACAGACCCTCCACGCAAAAAAAACCTTACCGGCAGTGATTGCAGCCAAACCAGCAAGGGTACCGTTACCAGCCACCATAACATCCCACACCAATGTGCGGCTGTGAATAAACTCCAAGATCATCTTGTAGAAGAATGCACCAAACAGACCAAATGCAGCACCCAATGTGGTGTTGACTGCACAGCGAGAGGTGACGTTCAGGTTGCCACCCAGTGTGGCGTTCAAAAACTTGCCAGCGCCATCGTTGTAGGTGTAGGCATAGCCGACGATGCCCAGCTGGGATCCGGGGTTGAAGCCATACCAGCCAAACCAGAGGATGAAGACACCCAGGATGAAGAAGGATGTGTTGTGTCCGGGCATGTCAACAGGCTGTTTTTTTTGGGGGGGGTGGTAGTGGTGATGAAAATGATGATGTGCCAGTGTGTATCCACAACACCAAAAAATCAAACCCATCGTTTACAACCCAAAACAACCCATCACCCAAAACATAACAACACCACCCAACAAAAAAACACACCTTGCCCTCGCCATCAAAGCGGCCGATACGGGGCCCCAGCGCCATAGCAGCCCAGAAAGAGGCGGTACCACCAACCAAGTGGACCACACCAGACCCAGCAAAGTCATACACACCAGTGGTAAACAACAGTGACTGGGTGGGGTTGGGTACGAGCACTCCATTGGCATCGGTGGTCCAGTTGAGGAACGCGGTTGCCCAGCCGTGGGGGGACCATGCCCAGTGGGCAACACAGGGGTAGACCCACATGGACATGTAGAGGGAGTAGAAGATGTAAGCCTCAAAGCGGCAGCGCTCGGCGACGGCACCGGAGACGATGGTGGTGGCTGTTGTTGCAAACTGTGTGTTTGAGGGGGGGCGTGTGTGGGGGGGGGGGAGTGACAATGGGGTGAGAAGGTGGTGGGCTGTATATGTATCAACAACAAATTATATGTTTATCAACGACGTACAGAATACAACAAACCCCCAAAAACATACACCTACCCCCCAAAACATACACCTCTACACACGCTCAACAATAACAACACACCAAACACTCCCCCCAACAAAACAAACAATGCACCCCCTCCCGAAACACTTTCCCCACCCAAAAAACAAACAAACCACACATACCGCATACTGGAACAGCCAGTACTGCCACATGTCACCAGGATAGCCACTCAGCACAAAGTACTGGTAGCCAATAAAGCCGTTGCCTGGTCCCACAACCACACGCATGGGCCCAGCAGAAAGGGGGTCACCAAAGGCAAAAGCAAAGCCGGTAATCCACCAACCAATGGAGGCAAAGGCGGCATCCAGGAGTGTCATAATGACAGTGTTCTTGGCGTTCTTGGCACGCACGCAACCCACTTCCACCTGTTGCATTGATGGAGGGGATGGTGGGTGGAGTGGTGTGTGAATTCATAGCGGTGAAAAACACAGTGGTGTGGTGAAAAACACAGGGGTGAAATACATAGGGTTTTTTTTTTCCACAGCAAGAGTGGGGAACACTACACCAGAACAATACCCAATACAACACCCACAATACACTATCCACCCACAATACAGTACCCACAACAGTACTCACGCACAACACTCCACCCACAATACACAACATACCATGCAAAAGCCGGCGTGCATGAAAAACACCAAGTAGGCGGCAACCAAGACGAAGCCGCCATTGATTTGGGGCTGAAAGTAGTTTTGGACATCCAAAAACGTTTTCTCGCCCAACAGGCTGGCACTTGTGATGTTGGGGAGTGCATCCGCGGCATCCAGAGAGGGTACAACCGACATCTGGGGGTGGGGGGGAGAGAGGAAGGTGTTGCACGGGTAGCTCAATGAGTGGCCACTATCCACCCAGGTCAAGACCCAGTCATCCACACAGCAAACAACTTGTACACCATGCTGTGGTTTTCTAAAACCATACACAAGTGCAATCACGCACAGCAACGGCACAAACATTGGTGAATAGTGCGTCCGCCACAGTTGCTGCAATCCCCACAATCGCAACGGACACTGGTCGAGGACGCAACAAACACATCCCATAGCATCATCGTACCTTTTAACGATGCTACGTGAGGCAATACAGGTGAAAATGCGCCGAAAACAGGTCTAGGGCTTTGCAAATCCCAGCCCCGTTACAGTTTGCGTCTGAGTTATGCACGCAATAACGTCGTGTTGCACAGTGCCTGCAACTATTTGGAGTGCGACTATTTGGAGTATGGCGGCGTGCGTTTGTCTGACTGAAAAAAACAAAAAAAACTCAAAACCCTTGCATGTGATGTGTGCATGTGAGTTCATGTGGGCACGATTATGTGTAGACATCAGGGAATCGATGTCACGATGTTACACAGAATTGCTCAACATCATATTCGTATTGCGCTGGTCTGGTCTGGGCTTTGTGGCATGTGGCTGCATCGGATTGTTGTTGTTCGGACACAAAAACCTAAGGATTGTGTGTCTCCACCCCCGTTGTTACGTGAATGCGCCCATCGGAAAACGACACCGATTGCCCTGCATGTTGTACTCCACAGGAGTAATGTGCACAGATTGCCTGTGCGCTCCACCCCCCAGCACAGCGTCTGTGCTGCTGATACAACCCCAACCCCGGCAACACACAAGCAAAACACCACCCACACTGCATTGCACATCTCCTCTCATGCCCATTACAGTCAAGTTGATGCAACCTGTTGTTTGTTGTCGCAACCCTACACTGCTGTTTGATTACAACAACAAAAGCACCACGCCATTCCTTCACAGTAGTACCACACATGCATCCTAGGCACAGCCCCCCCACTTTCTCATACCCCCCCACTCCGCACTGCCACCCCCGCCACCAATGCAACAACCAGCGAACCCACAAAACTCGCCGTCACCACCGCCCGCTGCAATGTGGTGTTGCTATCCACCACCACTTGCTGTTCCTTTGCATCCTCTGGTACATCTGTGCTCCCTGCTGGTATGTCCAATTCCCGCAGCACTGTATATTTGGGACCCAGTGTCCAGCCCAACCATGCACCTGCCACAAGCCCTGCAATGTGGCCTGTATTGTCCAGCAGGCTGTCCTCCCCAATGCCCAGTGCAAGGTTGAGTGAGACGAGGAGGATGATGAAGAAGATCTGTCGACTGCTGTTTTGCACATCACGGTTGCGCACAAAGTATGCTGCCAGTGCACCTGGGTTGTTGGGGGGGGGGGGAAATAAGTAGGGGATAATAAGTAGGGGATAATAAGTAGGGGATAATAAGTAGGGGATAATAAGTAGGGAAATAGAAGGAGGGTGCATAGATAACAGATGATGTGTATGCAGATATGATGTACATTTACAACAGATGATGTGTATGCAGATATGATGTACAGATAGACAGCAGACATAGACAGCAGATGATGCACATGCACAGGCAATACATGCACACAACCTCGCACAAACAATATCACACAGGCAATACATGCACACACCAACGCACAAACAATATCACACAGGCAATACATGCAAACAATATCACACAGGCACATTCCACACACAGCCATACCAAGCAGACCGAATATGGCCCCTGATGCGCCCACAGTGGTCAAGTCACTCACCATGAAACTCACCACTGACCCTGACAACCCTGAGGGCGTAATGAGGGTGTGATGAGGGTGTGATGAGGGTGTGATGAGGGTGTGATGAGGGTGTGATGAGGGCGTGATGAGGGCGTGATGAGGGCGTGATGAGGGTGTGATGAGGGTGTGATTGTCAATAGGTTTCGATGCACAACCAGAAGTGGCATGGGTGTGAGGTTGTGATGCACAACAAGGAGGAGCATGCATTGTAAAACCGCATGGTAAAACACAGATGGTGGATTATGCTGCCCACCCTTTCTGACCCGTGTAAATCCACCAAATTGTGTACATCCCACATACAAGCAATTGAATACCATACATAGTATACAATATACTATATCCAATACTGTAGGCACAGTACATGCATACCTGATAACAAGTATATTGTGAGAAATACAGCATACCCCATGACAGCCTCCACCTCTGTACCCAATGCATACAGCGCATAACAATTCAATCCCAAGTGTAACAAACCAGCATGTAGGAATGTTGCACTCAGCAACCTGTGTGGGGGTTTATTGTGCATGATTGTGGGTGTTGCATGCTGTATGTATCTGTATGTATCTGCCTTGCTATCTGCAATACTCTGTTTTGTGTGTTGTATGATTGGTAGACACACATGCATGTGCATACTATGTGATGCTTGCATGCATGCTATGTGATGCGTGTGTGCATGCACCTGTTGCTGACGTCCTGCCAATAATACATACACAGCACCCCCTCACTGCCTCCCCCACATGGGATCCCCCCATCATCACAATCCCCTTGCCTCCCCCACATGGAACCACCCCATCACCCCCCCCCCATACCGCCAATACTCCCCAGCCACCACTGCACCATTATCTTTCGCAAGCTGCAGAAAAAATTCATTCGACGCATCATTCCCCACTGTCAATGCAATGGTCACCCCTGCGCTATACACCGCCAGGTTGATGGCTAGCAGCACATAGGTGACGCGTGGCTGCACTGTGGGTATGTTGAAGGAGGTCCCGGGGTCATTGGGGGCCCCTGCGTTGGCAGTGGAGCCTGAGGAGAGGAATGAGGTTGCGTCGAGGTACTTGGCTGAGCCACTGTCCATAGCTGCCCTGTTGGTGGGGGGGGTGGTTGATGATGGGGTTGTGTGAGGAGAGATAAGGTGCATGCGAGAGCTGGTGAGAGCCTTGTATTTTGAGAGCCTTGTACACACACTCGCAAAAGTCCATACGTGCGTGGGCTGGAAGGAGGGGGTTGGTCAATCGGTGGGCGTACGGGTGGGGGAGGTGGTGTTGGCTCCACCCCAAGCAATGCATCGAGTGCTGAAAGTGTATCTTTTGTGGTCTCAGATGATTTGCCTTTCTCAGGTGAAGAAGAACAGCAGGGATGCAACGTGGTACGGCCAGATCTCGAGACATTCCGATGGCATGTGGCACGTCCAACAGCACGAGCGTGCTGTGGTGCTAGACAATGTTGTTGCAACATCCCCGTATTATTTATAGGATAATTGTACACTAACTTATCAACAAGTTGTTATTAAGTGAAAACATCAAACATCAACAAAATATCATCGGTCGTTTGTTGCCACCACCATCCCAGTGCCAGTCTTGGCTTGTTGCTTCTTCTTTTCTTGCACCTGAAATGTGATGCATATTGCATCAGTGTCACAAACAACTGCAAACACACCACACATTCCCTCCACACACGCACTCAATACCCATGTAACAAACAACAACAACAACAATTGTATGTGATACAATACAATAACAACAACACCCATTCCACACACCCCACACCTCATCAGGTGCCAATCGTAGTGCCAGTCTCTCAGCCTTGGCATGATCCCCCGTCCTATATGCCAGTGCCATCTCTGCACGCAGCAGTTGCTGTTCTCGCATGTCTGCTGCCTTGTCTGTGTGTACAAGCTCATCATATGCCTGTTGCAGGCGCTCCTGCTGTTCCTGGGCACGCCTGGCTGCCACCTGCCGCCGCACCTCCTCTTCGTCGTTGAAGCGCACATGCTCCTCGTGTGAACGACCCTGGTTGTAAGATTGCGTGAATGAATGTGTACAGTTTTCAGTGTGTTGTACAGTTTTCAGTGTGTTGTACAGTTTTCAGTTCACCCTGCACATGATGTACTACACGCCCTTGTCTCTACACAAACATACATGCGCAAAACACCACCACCAACCCCTACAAACATCCCCCCACAACCACCACCACCACCACATACCTCTCCCTTCTTTGCAGCCTTGGCCCGTTGTTTAGCTTCATATGCTGCAATATTGTAATACTTTTTGTGTGGCAATGTGGCGGTGTTGTAATCCTCTACATAGGTTTTAAACAATTCACGTTCCTCATGTTTTGGCAATACCTCAGGGTCAACCTTGGCCACCTCAATAGCCCATACCTGATGGTGTGTGTGTATGAGAATGTGTGATGGGTGTGTAGACAGACATACCATCCACAACAACCCATATATTGTGTGTGTATACACACATTCTACACAGTAACTGCATATGTGGCCACCATACACAACAACCCACAACCCACAACAACATCATCCACACAGCCCTATCCATGCTCTCATCCCCCCCCTTCCGTACCATAAACTCCCCTCTCTTTGTCTCCATGTCAGACTCTTTAATAACCCCATATTTACCAAACTGCTGCTGTGCCGCTGTTGCAGCGGTTGCTGCTTTGTCACGTGTCTCTTCCTCACGTTTTGCCTTTTTCTTTTTGTGCTTCTTTTTATCATCTTTGCTGTGCTTTTTGCTGCTTTGCTTTTTCTTTTTGGAGCGCTTACGCTTTTTCCTGTTTTGGAGGTTGTATGGGTGGGTGGGTGGGTGTGCATAGGGTGTGTCATGCTGGTTGTTGCTGTGTTCAACACCCAACACATGTAGGTGGAAACGCGCACAACAACAGCTGGTATGCAACTGCATGCAACAGCCAGCATGGAAACAATAACAGCTGCAGTGCTGCACACACTATGCAACAACATTGTATGAACGATACCTGTCGCTGTGTGCAGAAGAATCACTATCATCATCATTGCTTGATGACGCAGCACCATTGGTGTTTGCTGGTGCATATGTCTGTGTGTGTGTGTAATGTGTTATGTATGTGTTGTACATGCGCATATATTGTGAGTGCACACGCATGCGTACCACCGAGCAGACTCCACCCCACCACCCCACCACCACACCTTGTGTAGCTCCTGCAGCTCTGTACTCCTATCCCTTTTAAACGCCTGGAGCATGTGTGCAGCTTCCATACCATCCAGCTGACAGTGCTCGAGGGCAGCCTTGCATACAGCAGTGGTGAGGTCTGGCACCAAGGCACGCACAATCTTCATTGCTGTGGTTTCCTTCTCCAAACGCAATCGTTCGTTGTGCAGCTCCACCTGGGGTGTAGGTTGGAGTGTAGGTTGAGGTGGGAGGACATTTGTTACTGCCAAATCAATCACCATGCAATACACACCATCGTTTTGCCACGTGTATCTGGCTGATCCATCCCTCCTCGTGTGTATTCCATTGCTGGGTCGCCCATGGTGTTGGTGACAGTGGCAACGATAGAGTAGCAACGATATCAATGGGGGTAACAATCAATCAACAACACATGTGTTTATTTGTGCCAGAGGGTTGTGTTACTTGCGTTGATAGCAAGCACAGTTGTTGTTGTACAGAAAAGGAAAACTTGCACAAACAAAAATAGAAACAACCCAACTTCACCGGGCAAACGAGGCTGCGGGGTTGCTTCTACCCAACTGGCGCAGCAGATTTACAAGTTCCTGAAGGAGGGGTATATGTATGTATGTGTGTGTAGTGTATGCGTGTGTCCGTGTAGTGTATGTGTGGTACGTCCACAGCAGTATCTCACCTCATATCAACATCACCCGCCCTCATCATTGCATACCATGGAATCGTCCTCATCCATCATCCCCTGCGTAACAGCAGGTGAGTGCTCAGTCCCACCCGTTGCTCCATGTCGCAGCAATTTGGACAGTGCATCTGCTGCCTGTGTCTGCACTGCAGCCATGGAGGGGAGCTGCAGGGGTGGCATGGCCTGGTGCTGTGGAACCCTCCCCCCACAGGGGGTTGCTCCGATAACAATAGGTGGCGTGTGGGTTGTGTTATTTCCTTGTTTTATTTTTGCTGTTGCGGCGGTGGTGTTTGCAAGAGTGGCAGACAGTGTGCTGCGCTCCACAATGCGCTCTATGAGCTCCAACACCTTTCGCGTCTGGTGAATCTGTTGTTGTAAGGTTGATGATGTTGTCAGGGGAGAGGAGATGGTGGTGATGGGAGCACAAATACACCACCGACGTGGCACAGACCCCACATCCCAACGTTATCTCTCCATAACATTCAGAACCACCCCCTTGCCTACCACCCCCTGCCTTTGCTTCCCACCACAACCTATATACAACCACCACACCCTGCCTTTCGTTATATACAACCACCACCACCACCTATACACCACCACCACCACCTATACACCACCACCACCTATACACCACCACCACCACCTATACACCAACACCACCACCACCTATACACCACCACCACCACCTATACACCACCACCACCTATACACCACCACCACCACCTATACACCAACACCACCACCACCTATACACCACCACCAAAAACAACCTACCATGGGCAGCAGCATGCACAGTTGATGAGGTTGTCCAGTTTCCAGAGCAACTTCAGTCAGTGACAACAACACATTGGGCTCATCAGGTATTATTCGCACACCAGCCACTCGCCCCACAATGTGCAGCATGGTGCGTAGCGACACCCGCAGCTTTTCAATATCATCACCAGGTTCCTGTGCGTGTTGTTGGTATTGTACATCATGTTGTTGGTATTGTAAATCATGTTATTGTAACTGTTGTTTATTATATATACAAAACAGAATGCATGTATGGCATTCCACACACACACATGCACGCTCCCCATTTCAATCTCCCCCCAACATACACACACTCAACGCACCTGTAGCTGTGCTGTTGTTGTAGGTGGTGGTGTCCCCCATTGTTGCAGCATTGACACCACATTGGCACGTGTGCTGGGATCAAGTGATGGTTGCAATTCCATCAATGCACGCAGCGCACATGGCTGTTGTTGCTGGTGTTGTAGCTGGTGCTGCTGGTGTTGTTGTAGCTGTTGTTGTAGCTGTTGCTGCAGCTGTTGCTGCAGGTGTTGTTGTTGCAGCAGCTGCTGTTGTTGTTGCTGGTGCTGCTGGTGTTGTAGCTGCTGTTGTTGCTGTGCAACACCCTGTCCTGCATTGACCACCACTCTTTCACCACCACCAGTTGCCCCCCCCACACCATGTGCTGTCCCAGGCACCCCTTGTCTTGATACTGATGGTGACAATGGTTGTGATGAAGGTTGTGGTGGTGGTGTTGGCATAGCTGTGTGCGCAGCGGCTGCAGGTGTGGACGATGACAGACGGTGCATGGGCACAGTGGTAAGTGGTGATGCACCGTCAACTGGGCCTCTTAATGGTGGCTGTTGCTGTGGTGCTGCTTGGTGTGGTTGTACGGGTGGGATTGTTGTTGTAGGCATGTATGGTGGGGTGGGTTGTTGTTGTTGTTGGGGTGGTGGTAGTGGTGCTGCTGCTGCTGCTAGTGCTTGTTCTGGTGAGAACATTGCTGCAGGAGGTGGTGGTGGTGGTGGAGGTATGACTAGCATCTGTGGGTGTTCCTTGATACGCTTGACCCTGATGTTGTGTATGTGTTGTTTTATTCATGTGGATTGTGTGTGTTTTATGTGAATTTTGTGTGTTATTCATATGTGACATTTGTGTATCGCATGAATAGTGCCACACATGGTGATGCCCCCACTCACCCAACACCCACCCACCCACCCACGCACCGTGGTCCATGATCAGCAGCAGCAAGAGCAGCCAACGCAGCAGACCTGCGCCGCTTTTCTAAAGCAGTACGAGGACGCTTCTTCCCATTACGCCCCCCCCCACCACCACTACCACCACCGGATGCCCCTTCTTTGGTCTGTGCAGTGCCAGTACTGGTCGTTGATGTTTGCCGAGCCAATCCCCCCCCCCTGTTTGTTTTCCCGCTACCACCATCGGCCTTTTTACTACTGGATCCACCACCTTTACTGTCTGTTTTCTTGCTCATCGACCCACCAGCCTTGGCACTCACATCCTTGTCAGCACCACTGTCGCTCCCCTCCCCTCTGCTGCTCGTATCCCCTCCCTGCGGTCCCCCTTTCTCTCCCCCCGAGCGCCGACGGGAAGCGACACCACCATCTGATGTGGCAGCACCACTAGCAACCATGCTGTCTAGGTGTGCATCTGCTGCTGCTGCACAGTTGGCAAGTTCTTGTAGTGCATGCTGGCCGTGCTGTGGTTGTGGTGTCTATAGAGTTGGGGCGGGGGGAGACGTGATGTGTGGGGCAAGGGATGTATGGCAAATACAAAGCAAACCATGGTACAACACCATCATTGCACAACATCATTCTTCTTATTATTATCATCATCATTATCAACAGCAGCACACGCAACAGTGTATCACATGTACGCTCCTTTTCAACACCGCGCTCACCATACCATGTTGTGTCTGTTCAAAAATGCATGATAGTCATCTACTGCCTGTTCAGGAATGGCACCTGGCATGTCGAGCAATTTCCCATGTACAATATCCTGCTCTGTTATGTGTGGTGGAAAGTTGCACAGTGCCTGCGGTATGATGGTGGTGTTTATGGTATAAAGACTGTGTGGTCATGGTGAAACCCCCCCACCATATACACACATACACACACCTCATCCCCTCCCTGTTGCCGTATGTGAGTATCATATGCCAATGCTGCCAATTCAGCAGATGGAAACGACCCAAATGTATTGCTAGTGTTATTATTGTTCCTCCTCCCCTCACCATTGGTCGTAACATTCCCATGATTGTTATTTTCATCGTTGCTTTCATGGGAATGGTCGGTGGGCAGTGCCACGGCAAACAACCCTCGGGGGCGGCGCACCACCCCATTGTACAGGACAGGTGGGTGCTGCTGTGGGGGACAAGATGGAATATGCCGAAACATGTGTATACAATTATCCATGCACACATATATATGAACACACCCACCCATACCGCCACATTTGTCATCTCCTTGGCATCCAATACGTTGCCACTCACCACACCACTCTTTACCGCCCCAGACGTGGTGGGTCGTGCAGTAGCACCCTCGCTGCGGGGGGCCCGCTTGCCCTTGGGCACTGCCTCATCAAAGGGGGCCCCTGGTGGGTGGCTTGTACTGCTCGCAGCAGGGCCCCCCGTGTGGGTGGTGAGATTGGTTGGTTGGTACTGCTGTGGGACGAGCGCTGCTAGTGCTGAGACGGGGCGTATGCGTTTGTACATGACGCACGAGGTTGCGACTTTGTCGAGGGCCTCGGGGGGGTGGAATGTGGCCGAGGGTCGCTGGGAGATTGTGGGCGGTTTGTTGGGGTTCATCAAGTCCTGCAGAGTGGATTTTGGTGGTTGCCTGGTGTGAGTGGTATACAAGGTGTTTTTTGTGTGGTGTACAACCATCATACCTTGAGGTGTGCCACGTTGTACTTGGGTGGTGGTAGCATCGTGTTGGGCTGTTGTTGGCTCATGGTGGTGATCAGCCCAACGTTTTCTATCCAATGTATGTGTGTTGGCTGTTGGCGTGTGTGTTGGCACGCAAAAGTAGCGGGCCTTGTGCAACACGCTATTCAATCACGATGCTATTCAACCCAGAGATGCAGCACAATCGGGGTGCTTGCTACTGCCTGTTGTACGGTGATTCGTGTCGCAATAGCTATGTATGATTCACAGGTTGGCGATCAACAGCAACAACAGCAACTCGTGATCAATAGTACTAGATGGCTGTTGAACAAGTTGGTAGTGCCAAGTTGGTTGTTTTATCCTATTCAATTGCAATAATCATAGTGTTGCTATATGCTTTGATCTAGGAGGGAATAAACACACACAAATCGTTTGCGCAACACAGCTGTTACCGCCCCGTCAGCTCACTCTCAAGTAAGCACCATGGTGTATCGTCCACATTGCAATGCAGCTCCACCGTAAACACTGTTGAATTATCAAATGGCCTCACACCCTGTGGGAAAGATCGGACAACACCGGTGAAAAACAGGTGCACGCACATGGTGTGCACACCACACACCACCCCAACACACCTGCAGCTCAAATGCAGTTGTTTGCAAGCCAGTTGTGAAATCATTGAGCAATTCTGGCTGTGCACTGACAATATATGCATCCTTGTACGGCTTGTCTGGATGTGATCCAAAATACTGCAACCTCCCATCAACCCAATGCGCCCGAATCTGTGCGTAAACATTATGAATAGTTGTAGAGGGATACTGCTGCTGCTGATACAGGCACACATACATCACCCACAACCGTTCACCCACCCACAACCCCTCCATTTGCACTCATCCCTCCACCCACCCCCCACACCACCAACAAACACACACCTCAGGCTCCTTGGGGTGTGGCTGATGCATAAAGTAATACCCCTTTTTATGATGCTTCACTTTGGGGTGTTCTGGTGGCCACATGTTGGCACGCAGCAATCGCAATCGCATGTTGTCATCCTCCTTTCCCCATCCCCAGTAGTTGGTGCCATAGCCATTGACTGCCAACATTTGGGCAGGCGTGAATATTGTAATGCCACCAAAAAAGTCCTGCCGAATATTAAAAATGGGATGTTTGTGGGGGGGACGTGGTGTGATGGGGCTGGGGAGCGTGTTGTGGGTGGTGCATGGTGTACACTCACCAGATGTAACCACACACCATCCTACCATATGTACATGCAGATGAACAGCACCAACAACAAGCATATGTACACATCATCCAACCATACATATAAACACATCATCCAACCATACATGTATACACATCAGCCTACCATACATATGTACAACACATCATCCTACCATACGTATGCACACATCCATACATATGTACAGCACATCAGCCTACATACACATCATCCTACCTCAAATGAAACCTTGGGGTGTATGCCAGGTGGGGTGAGGTGTAGGGGGCTGGCACCCAGTGGGTACTCATAGGATATGTTGCCCTTGAGGGTGGGGAGCGTATCCACATCCTGTGTGTCAGTGAGGTGGGGTGGGGTGTGGTGGGGAAATGTATCAAATGTCCACATGTACTTGACAATGTCCGTATAACAATATCCCAGGTCAATCCCACTTTCCCCATCACTTTCCCCATCACTCCCCCCATCACTCACCCCATCCTCCCCCCATTATTACTCCCATCACACACACCCTCATTACCCCCATCGCTCACCCCATCACTCACCCGACCACGCACCCCATCACACACACCAACACACACACACCCCAACACACACCCCAACACACACACCTGAAATGCAAAGTAATCATACCGGCTCCCCTGCAACAACAACACTGCAGCATTCAACAGGGCCCCCCTATTAAACCTATACCGGGGGCTCTGCTCGAGAACAAAAATATCAAAATCACGTTTTTGTGCTGTTAGAAACTCATGCAGTGCTGGAACAGCTGTAGTGAGCTGTGCTTGTCGCCCCCTATAGGGTATGATGAGCGCAAGCTTGTGCCTGGAGGTGGTGGGGGAAGAAGGGGGTATGAGCAAGGTGAGATGATGTGAGGGTGATGAGGGGATGGGATGAGAGGGGATGGGATGAGAGGAGTGGCATGATGGGATGCCCCACGAAGATGGGATGACGTGGGTGTGCCAACGTGTGGGTGTGCATACACAACGACCGGTGTATCCACCGGTATCAACACATATAAACCCCCCTATACCGTGGTCGTATGGCTTTGAGGGGATCAAAGGGTGGTAGAGGCCGACACAGCAGCCCCAGGGATTGCAAATGTGTCAATGGCTGCTCCGTTGCGAGTGCAGTCACAATCGTGTCATCCTGCTGCTGTACAACTGCTTGGAGACGACGCTCCAGGGATCCCTGTTGTTGTTGTATGTGGGTGAGTGTGTTGAATGTAGGTGAGTGTGTTGGTTGATCAACGCTGAATTGATCAGCCACCAGGTTGATCGGCGTGTTGCCGTCAGCAACATCACCAGCAATATCCCCAACATACTTGTAAGAGTATGATAATCAATGCTGCACCTAGCACATTGCCAAGCACAAGGGAGATGAGCACCTTGGAACGCATGGTTCCGACGATGCATCAACAAGTATGCAACACCTCAAAAACCACCTCAGCAGCAACACATAAAGAGAGGAAAGACTATGTGGCTATGTGTACGTGTGGTGTGGCATCTGGCTAATAGGCTCTTGCTTGTGGCCAGCGCGATCATGCCATGCGGTCGATCTGTTCCTCTGCTTGACTGTGTGATGCTAGCACGATTGAGATTGATTGACCTTGCAATAATGTAGAGCACCTTGCACAGCAACAGATCATAAAAAATCAGTTGTTCATACAGACTCCCTATACAAACTCTGCCCAAACGCACACGGTTCCCCCCACCACCACCATGATGACATCCGCAGTTGCAATGCAATGCGTGACAGGTAGGTGAAAAACTGTGGATGAAACTCGACACTCTCAAAATCTCCCATCCTCATGCCACCTGCAACCTCAACACCAGGCATGCAAACGCTGCGCAATCGTCCATCTGTGTTTGTACGACTTGCTGCAAAGCATGGCAAGCCATCATCACCTCTGCGTCCAGTAGCGGTACGTTATGTGTGGTCACTACACCACCCAACAAACACCACCACACGCCTTCACCCGCGACACAGCTCTTCAAGGGCACACCAAATGCACAAAGCAGGAAGACAGTGTCATCCAAGCAGACTGTCATCCCAGAGCCAGCCTTCAACATCCCCATCGTCCTTGCCGGTATGCAGGAGTGTATATACACTTACATGATCAACACACTACCTCTTACATGATCAACACTCCAACTCTTACATGATCAACACACAAACACAATGATCAACACGCACAAAAACACTCAGGGTTGTCTGCATTCTCAGCATATGAGGGAGCAGTGCCCCTCGCAGCAGTGCTTGGGCTGTTGGGTGTGTTTTTGGGTGTGCAAACTACACGCGTGCGTTTTGTGTTTGATGATGAGGCGCTCGAGGTATTTGTAGGAGGGGGGGGTGTACGTGTGTGTATACACATGACAAACACCCTTGTGTATCACATGACAAACACCCTACTACAACCACGTCGTTCAACAGACCACTTGATACAGTACCCACATCACACAACACCCTCTTGATACTACCAACCCTATGTCATACATCACCCACTTGATACCTCAAAACCCACCCAACCACCCACCCACCCCCACACAGGTCAAGGTGGGTGATCAGCTTGATGAAAGTGGCCCCAATGCATTTGTAGGGGGTAAGAATAGGTGGACATATGATTCCTTTGTCAACTGGGAGTTTTGGTTTCCTGGGTTTCCCATTTTGGTGTATTTCAAGGTGTGTGTTTCGTGTGTGTGTGGTGTGTGGAGGTGTGGGCTGAGTGTAGGTGTGGGTGTGATTGGTTGTGGGTGTGATTGGTTGTGGGTGTGATTGGTTGTGGGTGTGATTGTTTGTGTGATTAGGTTTGATTGCTTGCGTAGGCACATGGACAACCACCCCCTAATTATCCTCTCACAACCTCTCACAACCTCTCACAACCTCTCACAAGCTCTCACCCCTGTGTACTCTCTCTCCCACACACAGGAAACCCAAACCAAACCAGAGGGTCAGATTCACTTTTTCCCAGTGCTCTTCAATGGCAAACAATTGTATGATGTGATGCTGGAACGCTGTGGACCAACAAAAACAAGTGGCCCCAAGTAGCTGCATACTGTGGGTGTAGAGTGGGTAGCAATGGGTGTTTTTATTAAGTTGGTTGCGTGCCTAGTGCGTACGGTGTAATTGTGTATGCTGTGTTTTTGTACTGTTGCTGATGAGGGATATGGTAACGTGCATATATACCCATGGTGCAGCAGCGTGTGGATGCCCATACACAGTTATACACAGTACATGTACGGTATACATAGTACACATGCTCAGCGCCATCTTTATGGATCTATGAGTTACATACAGTGAGTTACACACCAACAACACGTACACACACACAACAACAAGAAAAACAGCAACGCATGGCCTAGGCAAGCTGGTGGCTACACCCTCATAACTACTCCCGGTAGGTACTCATAACTACTCCCTGTAGTAACTCATCACTACTCCCCGGGGTAGTTGGTGGGTGCACCACACGGTGGCTACACACTCATCACTACTCACGATGTGGTCCTTCAAGTAGTTGGTGGGTGCACCACACGCTGCAAAAAAAAACACTGCCCCCCTCTGCGTTCGTGCATGTGGGGTGGCAGAGAAATGCATCATGGATATGCATTGATGATGGTTTTGATAGGGTATGATAGGGTACATAGTGTACGTATGGGGGTTGTACATATTTCATGCTTTGCGTTGCACGATGTGCTCATTGTCCCCCCAGGGACAACAACAAGAGGGTGCATTTCAGGTATTTTTCAGTATCAGTTGTCCTTAGAGTTCATTTCTTCCCTTGTTCAACCACCAAGAGGGTGTGTGTGACGTTGTGTTGTAGTCACACCACATCACACGGCACACCCCTCTCGGATCCCCCACTCTCCACACATACGCACCATCCTCCACCATCATCCTCCACCCCACCACCTCATGCAAGCTGCTCATGCTTCAACCACAGGTCACTCAAATAACACAGTGTCGATGCATTTGGCATGAGGTGCATCTCCTGACAGCATTCCTGCACCAGGCGCTCCCCCACACAGGGGTCAGCGCTCACCTTGCACATGCGCTTGAGCAGCATGTTGAGCTCCTCCACATCAGCAGCCAAGCCAGTGGTGCGCATGTTGCGTACAGTGGCACACATGCCGTCCACATTGCCGGCGATTGCCTGGGGTGAGGGTAGGTTGATGATGAATTACTGGTGTGTTGGGATTGGTCATTGGGTGTGATGATGCAGTGGACCCCCATTCCTCCCTTTCTGCACGCCACCACCTGCAACATACACCACCATTCAGAACACACACCACCACCCGTCACCCACAATACACACCACCACCCGTCATCCACAACACACACCACCACCCACAATACACACCCACAACATACACCCCTCTCTGTACCTCTGTATAGAGCTTGTCAAAAGGGCTGTCTGCGACCATCACAGCATCATCTCCTCCACCCACAGCAACCCCTGGGGAGCGCTTTTTGGCGGGGGGCCCATCGGGGTGCTTGCTTGGTGGGGGTGTCACAAAACACACCCGTGAGCAAAAGCCCGGCGACACAAACGACGTGCTGCTGTCATGCACACCGTCACTGGTGGGAGTGCCAACGGGCGGCTGTATGACAAGGTCGGCAAATGGTGGGTGTTCGTCGTGCATTTCGTGGTCCTGTGTTGGTGTGGGTGACTGTATGCAGGTGTCCACACTGGGTGTCCACAACCCCACCCACAGTATATACCATGTGGGAGTCACCAGAGGTGGGGCTGGTGAGCCACCCGCCATCCTCACAGCTGCCAGCCTGGCACGCAAGGGGCCAGGAAAACGGCTGCACGCATCCCGCAGCAGTGGGGGTGGCAATGCGGCGGGGGCTGCACTCTGCGCTACTGTCGCTATTGTCTGCGAAAAAGGGTTGCAGCTCCCGGGCTGCAGGGGTCAGGCTCTCTGTGGATTGGATTGTGGAGTGTTGTAGCCACCATGGTGCTGTATAGAAAGACGCTAATGCCTCACCATCCACACCTCGTTCTCGCTCGCCAACAACAGCCTCTTCGACCACGCCCTGCAATATGCTGGATGGACACACGCGATTGCGTTTCTTTGGTTTGGGTGCCGTCCAGGGGCTGTGGTCTCGCCTTGCTACGATGGTTGTCGCGTTTTTGTTGTGATGGTTTTGCGCATGATCACGTGGCGTAATAGTTTTATATTGATTTGGACTGTGCATACTGTACAACCAGTTGCGTGGGACACCAATGGTTGTTATGCAGCCAACAACATCGTATGCATCTGTTGTTGCGGGGTTGTATGTGCAGCTGTACACACGTTGTTGTACACGCACTGTACCGTCACGTCTCTATGAAATAATGGTAATAATGGCAACAATGCATCAATGCATCATAACAAAAGTATCAATTGACCAAAATGACTGTTGGAACAGCGCCACCTTTGGTGTGCCACAGGATGTGCACAGGCTGGCCCAGTCTGGCTGTACACTGGAGCGGCAAACCATTGTTCTATGCCCTGTGTGCACTCTACACACAAGTGTATCCCTGTCAGACGGCTGAACACCCACCATGTCCATGATTCCTTGTTTGCATGCTGGTTGAGCACTGGCAGCAAAGAACACACTGGTGTTGGCTTCTGCAGCTGGAGTGGGCGTGGCACACTGAGCTGCTGCAGCACACCCAGAACAGGCAACTTGTTGTTTGGATGTGTTGTAGTTACTATGGGATTGTGTTGTCTCAGGGCGTCACATACACCATGCCACATCTACACCATGCCACACGCCTGGAGGGCGGAGATCGTACTTCATTCATCGGGTTGTGATTGTGGAAACATGATTGTGATCTCGCGCAAACAGGAGAACAGCGGCCAGCAGTCGAGCATGCATCCATGATTGCAAGATGCCACTGACGTTGCGTGTCCCCCTGGTGCATGGGTGTGCTTTGTAACATACATGGTTTTGTGAATTATATCGTTTGTCTCGGAGTACGGGGAAACGTACTGGTGCGTTGTATGATGTGTTTTTCGACAATGTACTATTTTGTTGTTTTCCATCACTACGCATATGAACCCACCACAATACTACCACCCTCCAAATAACAATGGGGTTGCACATATCCAACCTGAGCAAAGCCGTTGGAGTCCCATCAATCCTGCTCGGTTCTTCCGTGATCTTGCTGCGTCGCCATCTGCCACTTTCTATAGCCGGCATTCTCACCTACGTATCGTTATCTGGCATGAGCGTCGCATTGGCAGCCAATGGAGTCGTGCACATCCCCACTGCAACATTATGGCTAGGCAAAAACCACGCCACTGGGGCAATATCCACCCTCGGCTATGTGCTACAGTGGCCATACCATGCCCTGCTACACGCACGCATTGCCAGGCGTCGACAGCGCAGCAAAGAACCGTTGTACAATGAAATAGCACCTGGTGTATACCTCGGTGGGTGGCCCCAACACGATGCACAGCTGCCCAACCAAGGACACAAGCTTGCTCGTGTTGACATGACTGCAGAGCTGCCTGCAAGGGGGGATGGGCCCTACTACAATGTCCCCCTGTACGACACGCAGGGCCCCAGTGTGCAGCAAACAGAGGGGGCCGTGCAATGGGCTGCCTCGGTGCGTGCGCAGGGCACCCCCGTGTATGTCTTTTGTCAAAACGGGCATGGTCGCAGCGGGGTGGTTGCTGCGGCACTGCTTGTGGAGACGGGCATGGCAAAGGATGGGGGGGATGCGGAACGCATGGTCAAGGCAGCACGACCAAAAGTGCGGTTTAACGCCGCACAAGCTGTGGCATGGCAGGGGTGGTTGGAGCATCGTGGGAGAAGGGGGGGGACCGAGGAGGAGAGGAAAAACAAGGGGGCATGAGGGTGGTGCTTTCTTG
>VFQP010001107.1_pt1 | contig 39548 bp, 37 predicted proteins | sample 3512351 | NCBI WGS metagenome assembly VFQP01 (sample SAMN10412372, study PRJNA504923) | tailings metagenome | isolation source: Relicate 1 Philex TSF1 revegetated site | place: Philippines: Tuba, Benguet | collected 2017-08-29
CATGTTGGCGCGGCCCCCGAGACCATCCGCGAGCGCAGCCTGCGGGTGTTGCGCATCGCCTTCCTGTCCTCGGCGGTGCTGGAGTTCTTCGCGTCGGTCAGCGTGGCGCTGGTCGCGGTCTACTTCGGTTTCACCTATCTGGGCATGCTCGACCTGCGCGGCACGCCGCTGTCGCTGTCGACCGGCCTGTTCTGCCTGCTGCTGGCGCCCGAGTTCTATGCGCCGATACGGCGGCTCGCCGCGCATTACCACGACCGCGCGAATGCGCTGGCCGCGGTGGCCGAGATCGAGAGCACGTTCGGTGCGCTGCCTGCACTCGAGCGCGATGCGCCGGCGCAACCGCCCACACCGCCTGCTGCCGCGCCTGCCGTGCATGTGGAGGCGGTCACGCTGCGTCACCCCGGTGCGGCGGCGCCGGTGCTGCGCGACGTGTCGTTCGAGGTGCCGGCGGGCACACGCCTGGCCCTGGTCGGACCCAGCGGCGCCGGCAAGAGCACGCTGCTCGATGCGCTGGCCGGATGGCTCGCGCCGGAGCAGGGCCGCATCGCGCTGCCGCCGGCGACACGGATCGCGCTCGCCGGGCAGCGGCCGTGGCTGTTCCACGGCAGCATCGCCGACAACCTGCGGCTCGGCGCGCCCGACGCCACTCCGGACGAAATCCACGCGGCCGCGCGCGTCGCCCAGGTGCTGCGCTTCGTCGAGCGTCTGCCCGACGGGCTGGAGACGGTGATCGGCGAGCGCGGCTTTGGTCTGTCCGGCGGCGAGGCCCGGCGCGTGGCGCTGGCCCGCGCGCTGCTGCGCCGCCCGCAGCTGTTGCTGCTCGACGAGCCCACGGCGTTTCTCGATCCGCACACCGAAGCCGATCTTCTGGCGGCCCTGGGCGCGCACTTGGACGGCTGCACCGTCGTCGTCGCGACCCACAGCGACGCGGTGATGCGCTGGGCCGATGCGGTATGGCGCGTTCCGACGCCGGGAGCGCCGCGATGAGCGCGCCGCTCGACCAGCGCGTCGGCAGCACGCGCATGCTGCTGCGCCGGCATCGCCGCCGGGTGCTGCTGGCGATCGCGCTATTGGCGACGACGCTGATCGCGGGCGTCGGCCTGCTCGGCGTGTCGGGCGGATTCCTGACCGCCGCGGCGCTGACCTACGGCACGCTCGGCAGCTTCAATTTCTTCACGCCCTCGGCCGGCATCCGCGGGCTCACGCTCGCGCGCATCGTCTCGCGCTACCTCGAAAAGCTGCTCGGTCACGACGCGATGCTGCGCATCGCCCGCGACCTGCGCAGCTGGTTCTTCGCCCGCGCGCTGCGCCTCACCCCGGGCCAGCTGGGCCGGCTGCGCACCGGCGAGCTGCTGGCGCGGTTGATGGGCGACATCGACGCGGTCGACGGCCTGCTGCTGCGCGCGACCGGGCCGCTGCTGGCGCTGGGCGCCGTCGGTGCGCTCGGCATCGGCATCGCGACCTGGCTGCATCCGCCGGGCGGTGCGCTGCTGGCCGGAATTGCGCTGGCGACGGGGCTGGGCGTGCCGTGGATCGTGGCGCGTGGCCGGGCCGCCGAGGAAACCGAGCGCGCGCGGCGTCGCGCGGCGCTGCGCGCGCGTTTGCACGAGCTCTACGAGGGCCACGCGGACCTGGCGGCACTGGGCGCCGCGCCCGCGTGGCTGGCGCGGGTGGACGCCGACGGCCACGACATCGCCGAGTTCGAACGCGCGCGTCGTCGCCGGCTCGCCGACGGCGGGCTCTGGCACGGCCTGGTCACGTCCGCCGGCCTGGTGACGACGGCCTGGATCGCGATGTCGGCGGCGACCGCCGGCACCCTGCCGCCGGCGCATGCGGCCGCGCTGTTCTTCATCGCGATCGGTCTGTTCGAGGCCTGGGCCGGCGCCGGTCTGGCCTGGCAGGCGCTGACCGCGGCGCGGGCGTCGATCGCGCGTCTGGACGCCGTGGCCGGCGCGGAGCCGTCGGTCGTGGACCCCGCGGCGCCGCGGGACGTTCCGGTCTCCGGCGCGCTGGTGTTCGAGGGTATCGACTTCGCCTGGGCACGTGGTGCGCGGCCGGTGCTGTCGGGGCTGGACCTGCGCATTGCGCCCGGTGAGCGGGTGGCGATCAGCGGCGACAGCGGGGCCGGCAAGTCGACCTTGACCGCCCTGCTGCTGCGCAGCGCCGAGCCCGAGGCTGGCGCACTCACCTACGGCGGTGTGGACCTGCGCGCGATGCGCGCACAGGACTGGTTCGCGCGGATCGGCTGGCTGCCGCAGAACGCTCCGGTGTTCGCCGGTCGCGTGCGCGACAACCTCGCGCTGGGCGCGCCGGACGCCGACGACGCCCGGCTCTGGGCCGCGCTGGCCCGGGTGCGGCTCAAGGGCTGGGCCGAGCGTATCGGCGGGCTGGACGCCTGGGTGGGCGAGGCGGGCGTCACGATGTCGGCCGGTCAGGCCCGCCGCCTGGCGCTCGCGCGCGCGCTGTTGCGCGACGCGCGCCTGGTGGTGCTGGACGAGCCCACCGAAGGCCTGGACCAGGACACCGCGGACGCGCTGCTGCGCGAGCTGCCGGGGCTGCTCGGCGCACGCAGCCTGCTGCTGATCACCCACGGCACGTTGCCCGACGGCGTCGTCGATCGGCATCTGTGGTTGCGCGACGGCCGCCTGCACGACGATTCGCGCCCGACGGCGCCCGTCTAGCCCGCGCGCGCGCGAGGGGCGTTTCCGGAACGATCGGATCGCCGGCCGCGCAGGTTCTGTCGGCGCTGGCCGGTCGTCGCCGCATCGCTCGCGCGCGCCGGAGCCGGCATGCGGACGTGCTTCTGCAGGCGCGCTCGCGCAGCCATACCCGCACGGATCGTCCGATCGCGCGCCTGCGCCGGTTCCGGACGGCGCGGCGATCCCGCATGCGGACAGGCGCGCTTGTGCGCGCCGGCGCGCGCGCAGCGCCGAATGCGGTCGCAGAGGGGGACGCATTAGAATGGCCGTCTCAATCCGCTTCACGACACGAGCCTGCCCGCATGATCAAGCCCCGGACGCCGCCCGGCATCATGGAACTGTTGCCGCGCGACCAGATCGCCTTCCAGCGCATGCTGGACACGATCCGCCGCACGTTCGAGGGCTTCGGATTCCTGCCGATCGAGACGCCGGTGTTCGAACTGTCCGAGACGCTGCTGACCAAGTCCGGTGGCGAGACCGAGCGCCAGGTGTACTTCGTGCAGTCGACCGGCGCGCTCGCCAAGTCGTCCGAAGGCGGGCAGTCGGAGGGCCTGCCGGAGCTGGCGCTGCGCTTCGACCTCACCGTGCCGCTGGCGCGCTACGTCGCCGAGCACGAGCATGATCTCGCGTTCCCGTTCCGCCGCTACCAGATGCAGCGCGTCTACCGCGGCGAGCGCGCGCAGCGCGGCCGCTTCCGCGAGTTCTACCAGTGCGACATCGACGTCATCGGCAAGGACACGCTGTCGCCGCGTTACGACGCCGAAGTGCCGGCGGTGATCAGCGCGGTGTTCGCTGCGCTCGACATCGGCGAGTTCACGATCCAGCTCAACCACCGCAAGCTGCTGCGGGGCTACTTCGAAGGGCAGGGCATCGACGATGCGCGGCAGATGACCGTGCTGCGCGAGATCGACAAGCTCGACAAGCGCGGCGAGGACGCGGTGCGCGCGACGCTGACCGGCGAGGACTTCGGACTGAGCGACGAGGTCGCCGAGCGCCTGCTGGCGTTCTCGCGCGTGCGTTCGAGCGGCCACGACGATGCGCTGGCGAAACTCGACGCGCTGGGCGCGGGCACCGCGTTGTTCGAGGAAGGCCGCGACGAGCTGCGCGCGCTGCTGGCGCAGCTGCGTGCGCTCGGCGTGCCGGAGTCGCGCTACGCGCTGAACCTGTCGATCGCGCGCGGCCTCGACTACTACACCGGCATGGTCTACGAGACGATTCTCGACGCGCACCCGCAGATCGGTTCGATCTGTTCGGGCGGCCGCTACGACAATCTCGCCAGCCACTACACGAAGTCCAAGCTGCCCGGTGTCGGTATTTCGATCGGCCTGACGCGCCTGTTCTGGCAGCTGCGCGAAGCCGGGCTCATCGCCACCGCCGACAGTTCGGTCGACGTGCTGGTGACGCTGCTCGACGACGCCGCGCTGCCGGACGCGCTGGCGCTGTCGCAGCGGCTGCGCGGGGCCGGCCTCAACGTCGAAACCCAGCTCGAACCGCGCAAGCTCGCCAAGCAGATGCAGTACGCGGATCGCGCCGGCATCCGCTTCGTCGTGATCCGCGGCGAGGACGAGATCGCCAAGGGCGTGGTCGCGGTCAAGGACCTGCGCCGCGGCGAGCAGTTCGAGGTGGCCAACGACGACCTGCCGCGCACGCTGCTGGTCGAGCGCGAGCAGTGGCAGGCGATGCGATGAACCTGCGGTCGCCGGGGCCCATGGCCCTGTTGCTGCCGATCCTCCTGTCACTGGCGGCCTGTTCGCCGTTCGAGACCCGCTTCCAACCTGTCACGCCCGGCGTCTACCACGTCGACAGCGTGCAGTGCGACGCATCCGGTGATGCGTCCGCGGCGCTGGCCGACATCGTGGCCGAGGCCGAACGCCGCTGTCGTGGCGGCCATCGCCTCGACGACACCGCCACCCTGTTTCTCGGCACCCGCGGCAGCGTGTTCGGCGAATGTCCGGCCGCCCGCGTCACCACGACCGTGACCTGCTTGGAGTCCATCCGATGAAATCCATCCGCCTCGACGGCCGCTCGCTGAGCCGCGCCCATCTGGTCATGGTCGCGCACGGCGCGCCGGTCGATCTGGACGAAGGCGCGCTGCAGGCGGTGGCCCGCGCCGCCGACTTCCTCGCCGAGCAGGTGCGCCGCGAGGAACCGATCTACGGCGTCTCGACCGGCTTCGGCAGCAATGCCGACCGCCTGCTCGGTGCGCGTCCGCTGCGCGACGATCTGCCCGGCGCAATGCCGTCGGGCAGGTCGCTGCACGAAGAACTGCAGGTCAATCTGATCGTCACCCACGCGGTCTGCGTCGGCGAGCCGCTGCCGGCCGAGGTCGTGCGGGCGATGCTGTGCATCCGTATCAACACCCTGCTGCGTGGTCACTCGGGCATCCGCGTATCGACCTTGCAGGCGCTCACCGCGCTGCTGAATTCCGGCATCGTGCCGGTGGTGCCGGCCCTGGGGTCGGTGGGGGCCTCCGGTGATCTCGCGCCGCTGTCGCATCTGGCGATCGTGCTGCTCGGCGGTGGCGAGGCCTTCGTCGACGGCGAGCGGATGCCCGGCGCCGAAGCGCTGAAGCGGGCAGGGCTCGAGCCTGTGACGCTGTCGTACAAGGAAGGCCTGGCGCTCAACAACGGCACCGCGCAGATGCTCGCGACCGGCGTCCTCGCGCTGCAGAAGCTCGATGCGCTGCTCGACACCGCCGATCTCGCGGCGGCGATGACCATCGACGCGTTCGCCGGGCGCCTGGGCGCCTTCGATGCCGACGTGCACGCGCTGCGTCCGCACCCGGGGCAGGTCGAGGTGGCCGCGCATCTGCGTGAACTGCTGGCCGGCTCCACGCTCGCCGACATTCCCTACCATCTGGTGCCGCGCTTCCGTCCGTGGCTGCCGGGCAGCTGGGACGCGCCCGAGGCGCAGGCGCTGCGTTTCGACATCGGCTGGGACTGGGTGCCGAGCGACCAGCGCCACGGCCGCGAGAAGTTCTACACGCGTTTCCGCCCGTTCCGCGGCGGCAAGAAGCACCAGCCGCAGGACAGCTATTCGCTGCGCTGCATTCCCCAGGTGCACGGGGCCGTGCGCGACGCGGTGGAGCAGGCCAAGCGGGTGTTCGAGATCGAGCTCAACGCGGTCACCGACAACCCGCTGGTGTTTCCCGAGCGCGCGGCCGAGCACGTCGAGGAGCAGGTGATCTCCGCCGGCCACTTCCACGGCATGCCGCTCGCGCTGGCGATGAGCTACGTCAAGGCCGCGATTCCGGTGCTGGCCTCGATTTCCGAGCGCCGCCTCAACAAGCTGGTCGATCCGGCCACCAACGACGGCCTGCCGGCGTTCCTGATCGGCAACGAGGACGCCACCGAATCGGGCTACATGATCGTGCAATACACCGCCGCGGCGATCGTCAACGATCTGGCCACGCGCGCGCATCCGGCCAGCGTCTACTCGGTGCCGACCAGTGCGAACGCCGAGGACCACGTGTCGATGGGCACCAACGAGGCGCGCCACGTGCTGTCGATGGCCGAGGATCTCGGCAAGGTGCTGGCGCTCGAGCTCTACACCGCCGCGCAGGCGCTGGATCTGCGCACAGACATGATCAACGCCGCGCGCGATCTCGCCCGTCGGCGCGATGCGTCGGCGCTGGCGGTCAAGGTGCAGGGCGGGCCGCCGGCCGACGGCGCGACGCGCGCGACGTTCGACGCCGAGGTCGAGGGCCTGCGCGCCGAGCTGGCCGCCTGTGAGGCGTTCCGTCCCGGTGAGGTGGTGGCGGCGGCACATGCGCGTATTCGCGAGGTCATTCCATTTCTCGATCGGGACCGCGCCCTCGACGGCGAAGTCGCGGCGGCCGTGCGTCTGGTGACCGAGGGCGCGCTGCTGTCGGTGCTGCCGCGCTGGCACGCCGGCGAAGTCGTGCCCGACGCGTGAATCTGCCGCTGCACCTCGGCTGGCTCGGCGTGCTCGAAGCCGCCGGCATCGCGCTGCTGGTCGGCGCGCTGTGTTTCTCCCTGTTCCACTGGCTGGGCGTGCGCAACCGCTGGGCCCCTGGCCCCAGCCTCGGCTGGGGCTGTCTGACCGCACTGGCGATCGCCACCGGCATCGACGCCTGGAACCTGTTCTATATGGGCGTGGTGCGGCTGGAGTCGCCGGTCTATGCGCGGATCGCGCTGGCGAAGATCCACGACCCCGATTTCCTCGGCACCCGCGTGCTGATGTCCTCGATCGGCGCGCTGTCGGGCGTCGCGCTGGCATGGATGGCGTGGCACGCACGCCGCCGCCGCGAATAGGCACGCCGCCGCTGTAGGCGTGCGCTCGCGCGATGGCGCCTTGCGGATTGCCCGCGCGCGCAAGCGCGCCTGTCTGAGGTGCCGCGTGATCCGGGGCGGGCACGGCACGTGACCCGCGGGCGCCGTCTGTCGCCTGATTCAGGACGTCGCCTGCCGCCCGCGCGCGATCCGCCGCAGGAAGACCGTCATCGCCTTCGACGACTGCACGTCGCCGCGCCGCGTCGCTGCAGCGAGCCCCGCGCGCCAGGCCGCCTCCGCTTCCGCTTCGTGTCCGCAGGCCAGCAGCGCCTTGCCGAGCAGTGACCAAGCCGCCGAGTGGTCGGAATCGTGGCGTGTCGCCGCGGCCAGATGCATGGCAGCGGCCTCCATGTCACCCGCCTGGAGACAGGCGTTGCCCAGCCCGAAGCGCAGCAGCGCATCGTCACGTCCCGCATCGAGCAGGGCCTGCAGGCGATGGCGCATGGCACGTCCTTCGGTTCGGCGTCGGCGCCGGATCATCGCGCGGACCGGGCCGGTCCGGGTGGAACGCAGCAGTGCAGCGGCCTTCTGCCACGACGCGCAGTGCCCGCGCGCCTGTGTCTGCGGCGCTCGGGGCCGTCGCAATGCCCGTTCCATGCCGACGTGCAGCGCCCGGGCACACGCCGGCCGTTGACTTCGGACCGAATCGGAGTAATGTACTAGCACGCTATTACATTGATACGTACATCCACGCCCGTGAAGCAACGCCCCGAACCCCTGCCGGACCACGAAGCCAGCGCCTCGCTGACGGCGTTGGCGCGTGCGTTCGCCGGCTTGAAGACTGCCGACGAGGTCGCGCGCTTTCTCGACGACCTGTGCACGCCGGCCGAGCTGGAAGCCTTGGTCGATCGCTGGCGCGTGGTGCCGCTGCTGCAGCAGGGCGTGCCGTATCGCGAGATCCACGAGCGCACCGGCGTCAGCGTCACCACCGTCGGACGCGTCGCGCGCACGCTCGACCGCGGCGCCGGCGGCTATGCGATCGCCGCACGGCGCGTGTCTCGCACCGACGAATCCCACTGAGGTCACCCCCATGAGTCCTGTGAACGGCGGCGCCACGCGCGATCGCCTGCGTATCGCCATCCAGAAATCCGGTCGTCTCAGCGATCCCGCGCGTTCGCTGCTCGCGTCCTGCGGTCTGTCCTGGCGCGAGAGCCGCGACAAGCTGTTCTGCTACGGCGAGACCCTGCCGGTCGATCTGCTGCTCGTGCGCGACGACGACATTCCCGGCCTGCTGGCCGACGGCGTCTGCGATTACGGCATCGTCGGCCGCAACGTGCTCGACGAAGCCGCGGCCGATCGCGCCCAGCGCGGCCTGCCGCAGGTGTCGAAGGCGGTGCGTGGCCTGGGCTTCGGCGGTTGCCGGCTCGACATCGCGATTCCGGAATCGGCCGAATGGACCGGCCCCGCGCAGCTGCAGGGCAGCCGCATCGCGACCAGCTACCCCGGTCTGCTGCAGCAGTGGCTGGATGCGAACGGCGTCGAGGCGACGATCGTCAACCTGTCGGGCTCGGTCGAGATCGCGCCGCGTCTGGGCCAGGCCGACGTGATCTGCGATCTGGTCTCCAGCGGTGCCACGCTGACCGCGAACCAGCTCAAGCCCGCGGTCACGCTGATGACCAGCGAGGCGGTGCTGGCGGGGCCGGTGACGCCGCTGGCCGATGTGCGCGGCGACCTCGCGTCGTTGCTGCTGCGTCGACTCGACGGCGTGCTGCGGCTGCGTGACAGCCGGCTGGTGATGTTCCAGTCGCGCCGCGACGGCGTGGACGCGCTGCTCAAGCTGCTGCCCGATGCCGAAGCGCCGACGCTGTTGCAGGTCGACGGCAGCGACAAGGTGGCATTGCAGGTGCTCTGCCACGGCGAGATGACCTGGCCGCGCCTCGAAGCGCTGAAGCAGGCCGGCGCGGCCGGACTGATGGTGCTGCCGGTGGAGCGGATGCTGGCATGAGCACGCAGATCATGACGACCGATCCCGACGACGCGATCCCGGCGATCGTCGAGTGGTGCGCGGCCGACGCCGACGCACGCACCGAACTGCTGCGCCGGCCCACGCAGGCCGTCGCCGCGCAGACGCGCCGCGCGGTCGCCGACGTGCTCGACGCCGTGCGCGCACGCGGCGATGTCGCGTTGCGCGAACTGACCGAACGCTTCGACCGCGTCGCGCTGGACGATTTCGAGGTGGGCGTCGACGAGTTCGCCGCGGCCGAAGCCGCGGTGCCCGAGGAGCTGCGCGAGGCGATGGTCAATGCCGCGGCGCGCATCGAGCGTTTCCACGCGGCGGGCATGACGTCCGGTTACGACGTCGATACCGCCGCCGGCGTCAACTGCGCGCGCCTCGTGCGGCCGATCCCGCGTGTCGGCCTGTACGTGCCGGCCGGTACCGCGCCGCTGCCGTCGACCGCGCTGATGCTCGGCGTGCCGTCGCGCCTGGCCGGGTGCCGCGAGGTCGTGCTGTGCACGCCGCCGCGTCCCGACGGCAGCGCCGATCCGGCGGTGCTGGTGGCCGCCCGGCTCACCGGCGTGCACCGCGTGTTCAAGCTCGGCGGCGCGCAGGCGATCGCGGCGATGGCCTTCGGCACCGGGCGCGTGCCCGCCTGCGACAAGCTGTTCGGCCCGGGCAACAGCTTCGTCACCGAGGCCAAGCAGCAGGTGGCGCAGTCCGGCACGGTGGCAATCGACATGCCCGCCGGTCCGTCGGAAGTGCTGGTGATCGCCGATGCCGGTGCCGATGCCGCGTTCGTCGCCGCCGATCTGCTCTCGCAGGCCGAGCACGGCCCGGATTCGCAGGTGCTGCTCATCTCCGACGACGCCGCGTTGCTGGATGCGGTGCGTGCCGAGCTGTCGACGCAACTGGCCGCGCTGCCGCGGGCGGCGATCGCGCGCCAGGCGATGGCGCGCTCGCGGCTGCTCCGGGTGGACACGCTCGACACCGCGTTCGAGATCAGCAACCGCTACGCGCCCGAACACCTGATCCTCGCGCTGCGCACGCCGCGCGACTGGCTCGATCGGGTCGAGGTCGCCGGCTCGGTGTTCCTCGGCGACTGGACCCCCGAGGCACTGGGCGATTACTGCAGCGGCACCAACCACGTGCTGCCGACCGGCGGCGCGGCCCGGGCCTGGAGCGGCGTGAGCGTGTCGAGTTTCCAGAACACGGTCAGCGTGCAGTCGGCCGATGCGGCCGGCATCCGCGCGATCGGCCCCGATGCGGTGACGATGGCGCGCGCCGAGGGCCTGGACGCGCACGCGAACGCGGTCGCGCTGCGGATCGCGAAGGCAGCGGCATGAGCAGCGTGCGTGATCTGGTCCGCGAGGACCTGCGTGATTTCGCCGGCTATGCCTCGGCGCGCACGCAGCGGCTCGAAGGGGACGTCTGGCTCAACGCCAACGAGTCGCCACTGGCGAATCCCGGCGATGCCGAGGGGCGTTGCCGGCGTTATCCCGCGCCGCAGCCGCCCGAACTGCAGGCGCGGCTGGCCGAGGTGTACGGCGTCGAGGTCGAGCAGCTGCTGATCGGCCGCGGCAGCGACGAGGCGATCGACCTGCTGGTGCGCGCGCTGTGCGTGCCCGGCCGCGACGCCGTGCTGGCGACGCCGCCGGTGTTCGGCATGTACGCGGTGAGCGCACGGCTGCAGGGCGCGGCCTTCGTCGAAGTGCCGTTGATCGACGGACCGGACGGATTTGCCGTGGACGTCGCCGCGGTGCGCAACGCGGCGCTCGCGCGCAGCGCGAAGCTCGTGTTCCTGTGCTCGCCGTCCAATCCGACTGGCGGCCTGGTGCCCCTGGCCGAGATCGATCATCTGGCCGATGCGCTGTCGGGCCGGGCGATCGTCGTCGTCGACGAGGCCTATATCGAGTTCGCCGACGCCGCATCGGCCACGACGCTGCTCGCCGCACACCAGAATCTGGTCGTCTTGCGCACGCTGTCGAAGGCCCACGCGCTCGCGGCGGCGCGGATCGGCGTGGCGATCGGCCATCCCGACCTGATCGGCGTGCTGCGTCGCTGCCAGGCGCCGTATCCGGTGCCCACGCCCTGCGCCGATCTCGCACTGGCCGGGCTGTCGCCGGACGCACTCGCGCTCACGCAGGCGCGCGTCACCGAGACCATCGCCGAGCGCGATGCGCTGGCCGCGGCGCTGACGACCGCGCCCGGCGTACGTCGGGTGTATCCGTCGGCCGGCAACTACCTCCTGGTGCGGTTCGTCGATGCGGACCGCGCGTTCGCCGCGCTGCTCTCGGCCGGTATCGTCGTGCGCGACCAGCGCGCCGCGCCGCAGCTCGGCGATGCGCTGCGCATCAGTCTCGGCACGCCGGCACAGAACGCGCGCGTGCTGTCGGCCCTGCAAGTATCGGAGATCGCGGCATGAGTGCGCGCGGCAAGAAGATCCTGTTCGTCGATCGCGACGGCACCCTGATCGAGGAGCCGGCGGATTTCCAGATCGACGCCTTCGAAAAACTCCGCTTCGTCGCCGGCGTGATCCCCGCGATGCTGCGCCTGCGTGATGCCGGCTTCGAGTTCGTCATTGTCACCAACCAGGACGGCCTGGGCACGGACGGCTATCCGCAGGCGAGCTTCGACGGCCCGAACGATCTGATGCTCGGCATCTTCGAAAGCCAGGGCATCGTGTTCCGCGAGGTGCTGGTCGACCGCAGCTGGCCGGCCGACAACGCGCCGACGCGCAAGCCGGCGCTCGGTCTGGTGATGCACTACCTGCGCGACCGCGGCATCGACCTGGACAATTCGGCGATGGTCGGCGACCGCGATACCGACCACCAGATCGCGGAAAATCTCGGCATCCGCGGCTTCCAGCTGCGCACCGCACAGTTCGGCGGCGCGTGGGACTGGGCCGGCATCGCGCACGAGCTATGCGACGCGCCGCGACGCGCGACCGTGGTCCGCAACACGAAGGAAACGAAGATCCGGGTCGAACTCGATCTCGATGCCGCGAGCGATGCGCGCGTGTCGACCGGTCTGCCGTTCTTCGACCACATGCTCGACCAGATCGGCAAGCACGCCGGCATCTCGCTGGTGGTGCAGGCCGAGGGCGATCTGCAGATCGACGAGCACCACACGATCGAGGACACCGGTATCGCACTGGGCCAGGCCCTGCGCGAGGCGCTCGGCGACAAGCGCGGCATCGCACGCTACGGCTTCACCTTGCCGATGGACGAAACGCTGGCGTCCGCCGCACTGGACTTCGGCGGGCGGCCGTACCTCGTCTTCGACGGTAGCTTCGTGCGCGAACGCGTCGGCGACATGCCGACCGAACTGGTCGAGCACTTCTTCCGCTCGGTCTGCGACGCCGCGGCACTGAACCTCAACCTCAAGGTCGAGGGCGACAACGATCACCACAAGGTCGAGGCCTGCTTCAAGGTCTTCGCACGTGCGCTGGGTCAGGCGGTGCGCCGCAGTGGCGATGCGCTGCCGAGCACGAAGGGGACGTTGTGATGCGCGTCGTCATCGTCGACGCCGGCGGCGCCAACACCGGCTCGGTGCGCTACGCGTTCGAGCGCCTGGACATCGACGCGGCGCTGGTCACCGATGCCGCGAGCATCCGCGGCGCCGACCGGGTGATCCTGCCCGGCGTCGGCACCGCCGCGCAGGTGATGACGCGGCTGCAGCAGCTGGATCTGGTCGAGGTGCTGCGCACCCTCGAGCGGCCGCTGCTCGGCATCTGCGTTGGCATGCAGCTCTTGTTCGAATCGTCGGACGAGGGCGACGTCGCCGGTCTCGGTCTGTTGCCGGGCCGCGTGTCGCGGCTGCGCGGCGGGCCCGGTCTGCGCGTGCCGCACATGGGCTGGAGCACGCTGCGGGCCACGCGCGCCGACGCGCTGGTCGACGGCGTCGACGGTGCCCAGGCCTATTTCGTCCACAGCTTCGCCGCGCCGGTCACCGACGACTGCGTGCTGGCCGGCGACCACGGCCAGGCGTTCGCCGCCGCGGTGCGCCGCGGCCGCATCGCCGGCACCCAGTTCCACCCCGAGCGCTCGGCCGCTGTCGGTGCGCGCGTGCTGCGCAACTTCCTCTCTCCCGCGTTCGAGGCCTGAGTCATGGCGTTCACCGTCTATCCCGCGATCGACATCCGCCACGGCCGTGTCGTGCGTCTGGTGCAGGGCGACTATGCGCAGGAAACCCGCTACGGCGACGATCCGCTGGCGCAGATCGAGGCCTACGCCGCCGCCGGCGCGCAGTGGCTGCACCTGGTGGATCTGGATGCCGCACGCGAGGGCGGCTACACGCTGGCGCCGCTGCTGGCGCGCATCCGCGCCGTTACCGGCCTGCGCGTGCAGACCGGCGGTGGCGTGCGCACCGAGGACGACGTGCGCCGCATTCTCGATGCCGGCGCCGAACGCGTCGTGGTCGGCTCGCTCGCGGTGCGCGAGCCCGAACGCGTGCTGCAATGGATCGGACGCTTCGGCGCCGAGTCCATCACCGTCGCGCTCGACACCCGCCAGGGCCGCGACGGCGCCTGGCATCTGCCGGTGCACGGCTGGACCGAAACCGCCGACGCCACGCTCGACGTGCTCGCGGTGCGCTATGCCCAGGGCGGTCTCAAGCATCTGTTGAGTACCGACATCGCCCGCGACGGCATGCTGTCGGGCCCCAATCTCGATCTCTATGCGCATCTCAAAGCGCTGGTGCCCACGCTTGACGTGCAGGCCTCGGGCGGCGTGCGCGAACTCGCGGATGTGCGTGCGGCCAAGGCCCAGGGCTGCGGCGGCATCGTGCTCGGCCGGGCGCTTCTGGAAGGGCGACTGGATCTCGCCGAGGCGCTGGCATGCTGAGCCGCCGCATCATTCCCTGCCTCGACGTGCGCGACGGGCGCGTGGTCAAGGGCGTGCGCTTCCGCGATCACGTCGACATGGGCGACATCGTCGATCTCGCACTGCGCTATCGCGACGCAGGCGCCGACGAACTGGTGTTCTACGACATCTCGGCCAGTCCGCAAGGGCGCTCGGTCGACCGAGGCTGGGTGGAGCGGGTCTCGCGCCTGATCGACATTCCGTTCTGCGTCGCCGGCGGCATCCGCGACGTCGAGACCGCGCGCGCCGTGCTGCATGCCGGCGCCGACAAGATCTCGGTCAACACGCCGGCGCTGGAGCGTCCCGCGCTGATCGCCGAACTGGCCGACGCCTTCGGCGTGCAATGCGTGGTCGTCGGCATCGATTCGATCCGCGAAACCGACGGGCAGTGGCGCGTGCGCAGCCATACCGGCGATCCTGACTGCACGCGCGAACTTCCCGTGCGCACCTTGGACTGGATCGCCGAGGCTGTGCGCCTGGGCGCGGGCGAGATCGTCCTCAACTGCATGGACAAGGACGGTGTGCGCACCGGCTACGATATCGAGCAACTGGCGGCCGCACGCACGGTGTGCGCGGTGCCGCTGATCGCGTCGGGCGGCGCCGGCGAAATTTCGCATTTCGCCGATGTGTTCCTGCAGGCCGATGTCGACGGCGCGCTGGCGGCCAGCGTGTTCCACAGCGGCCGCATCGCCATTCCCGAACTCAAGCGCGCGCTCGCCGCGCAGCACATCGAGGTTCGCCGCCCATGACGTCCACCGCCACTGCCACCGCGCCCGACCTCGATGCGCTCGACTGGTCCAAGGGCGACGGTCTGCTGCCGGCCATCGTGCAGGACGCCGCCACGCTGCGCGTGCTGATGCTCGGCTACATGGACCGCGCGGCCTGTGCGGAAACGTTGCGCCGCGGTCAGGTGACCTTCTTCAGCCGCAGCAAGCAGCGCCTGTGGACCAAGGGCGAGCAATCCGGCCATGTGCTGGAGCTGGTCTCGATGGAGACCGACTGCGACGCCGACACGATTCTCGTGCTGGCGCATCCGCACGGCCCCACCTGTCACCTGCAGCGTCCGAGCTGTTTTCCCAATGCACCGGCCGGCGTGCTCGCCGAGCTCGATGCGTTGATCGCCACCCGGGCGCGCGAGCGGCCCGAGGGCAGCTACACCACGCGGCTGTTCGAGGGCGGCATCCGCCGCATCGCACAGAAGGTGGGCGAGGAGGGGGTGGAAACCGCGCTCGCCGGCGTGGTGCAGGACGACGACGCGCTGCTGGGCGAAAGCGCGGATCTGCTCTACCACCTGATCGTGCTGCTGCGGTCGCGGGATCTGTCGCTGACGGATGTGGAGCGCGTGCTGCGCACACGGGGCGGCTGAGCCGGGGGCTGCCGCCGCGCATCGTGTCGGCGTGACCGGCGCGGTTTTGCACCCACGCCGATCGCGGGCATGATCCGGTGACCTGACCCGGGAGTGCCAAGGATGCGCCTGTCCACCATCGCCTTGTCGTCCGCAGTGCTGCTGGCGATCGCATCGGCCCACGCCGAACGCCCCGTCTACCCGTTCACGACCGAGGCCCGGTTCGATTCCACTGCACGGCCGGCCTATGCGGGACGCCACGACGCGGTCTATGCACACATCGATGCGCAGCAGGATGCGCATGTCGCGCAACTGCAGCGCTGGGTGCGCCAGCGCTCGATCAGCGCCACCGACGACGGCATCGCGGCGATGGCCGATCTGCTCGCCGACGACCTGCGCAGCCTGGGCTTCCGGGAGGTGCAGCGGGTGGAGACGCCCGGTCATCCCGGCGTGCTCGGCCATTACGACGCCGGTGCGCCGGTCACGCTGGTGGTCTACATGATGTACGACGTGCAGCCGGTCGAGCCGAACTGGCGGATCGCCGATCCCTTCGCCGGCGAGCTGGTCGACCACGAGCTCGGCACGGTGCTGATGGCGCGTGGCGCGATGAACCAGAAAGGCCCGCAACGGGCATTTCTCAATGCGGTCGCGTCGATGCTGGCGGTCGAGGGCACGTTGCCGGTCAACCTCTACGTCGTCGCCGAGGGCGAGGAGGAACTGGGTTCGCCGAACTTCGGCGCCGTGCTGGCGCCGTGGCGCGATCGGCTGCGTGCGGCCGATGGCGCGTTCTTTCCGATGCTGGTGCAGAGCGCCGCGGGCGATGCCCAGCTCAACCTCGGCGTGAAGGGCATCATCTACTTCGAACTCGAAGCACGCGGCGGCGCGCACGGCGGCCCGACCCGCGCGGAGATCCACGGCTCGTTCAAGTCCCTGGTCGACGCACCGGCGCTGCGCCTGGTGCAGGCCATCGCCTCGCTGACCTCGGCCGATGGCAACACGGTGGCGATTCCCGGCTACTACGAGGCGGTCACGCCCCCCACCGAAGCCGAGCAGGCCCTGGTCAACGCGCTGGCCGCCGATGTCGACGATGCCGCGCTGCAGCGCTCGCTCGGCGTGGAGCGCTGGGTGGACGGGCTGACCGGGCGCGAGGCCATCGTGCGCAACCTGTGGGAGCCGACGCTCAACATCGACGGCCTCTGGAGCGGCTATAACGGCGAGGGCATGAAGACGATCCTCCCGCACGTGGCCACGGCCAAGCTCGACTCGCGCCTGCCGCCTGGCCTCGAGCCCGATGCCGCCTACGCGATGATCCGCGCACATCTGGATGCCGGCGGATTCGACGACGTCGTGATCCGGCCGCTGTCCGGCTATCCCGCCGCCGCCACGCCGGCCGATGCGCCGCTGGTGCAGGCCGCGATCGGCGTGTTCAACAAGTACGGCGTCAAGGCGCGCGTGGCGCCGTGGCTTGCGGGCAGCGCGCCGTTCTACCAGTTCACGCGCACGCTGGATCTGCCGTTCGTATTCGGCGGTCTGGGCCACGGCTGGGGCGCGCACGGGCCGGACGAATACATGCTGATCCGCCCGGCGGAAGGCGTCGGGGCGGCGGGTCTGGCCGAGGTCGAGAAGTCCTATGTCGACCTGCTGCACGCGTTGGCCGAGGGTGCCCGCGCGCGATGAGCGGCGATGGCGGGCGTGTCGATGTGTCGGAGGTCTGGCCCGGCGCGTTCACCACCACGCGTCTGCGGGCCACACCGCTGTGCGAGACCGACGGCGCGCTGTTCGCCGCGCTGTATGGCGATGCGGACACGATGGCGCAGGTCGGCGCGCCGCTCGACAGGGAGGCGGCCGGCCGCGCGCTGGCGGCCGCGCTCCGCCAGATGCGCTGTGCGCCGCCCAGGGCGCGCTACTGGCGGCTGGACGAGGGACCGCACGCACTCGGCCTGCTGTCGCTGGTGATCGATGCGGGGCGGACGACGGCCGAGACCGGTCTGCTGCTGGGCGCCGGTGCGCGCACGCGCGGCATCGCCCGCGAAGCGCTGGCGGCGCTGCTGCCGCGGGTGGTCTGCGCCGGTGGCCTCGAGGCGGTGTGGACCCGCCATCGCACCGGCCATGCCGCGGCGGAGGGCCTGATGCGGTCCCTCGGATTCGCCCCGCTCGATGCCGAGACCGGTTGGGCACGCTGGCGGATGGACCAGACGCGCCTGCAGGCGCTTGCCGCGACGCCGGTCACCGTCTAGATTGCCGCCTTCGCACGGGGGCGGATCACGCATGGAAAGCCAGGGCCGGTTGGCCTGTGTGGGTGTGGGCATGATGCTGGGCGCGCACCTGGGACCCCGGGCCCGGCGCCACATCGAGAGCGCCGACGTGGTGTTCGTCGCCGTCTCCGACCCGCTGGTGGAAGAGTGGGTGATGCGCATGAATGCGGACTGCCGCAGCCTGCAGCCTTTCTACCGCGAAGGCCGCTCACGCCACCGCACCTACGCCGACATGGTCGAGGCGATGCTGGCCGAAGTGCGCGCCGGCCGCGAGGTCTGCGGTGCGTTCTACGGCCATCCAGGCGTGTTCGCCTGCGTCCCGCACCGGGCGATCGCCGCAGCGCGTGCCGAGGGCTTCCAGGCCGTGATGGAGCCGGGCATCTCGGCCGAGGACTGCCTGTACGCGGATCTCGGCGTCGACCCGGGCGAGGTCGGCTGCCAGCACTACGAGGCCAGCCAGTTCATGTTCTACCGCCGGATCATCGACCCGTCCGCGTGGCTGGTGCTATGGCAGGTGGGCGTGGCCGGAATCCGCGACACAGGGCGTTTCAGCAATACGGCCGCCGAGCGGGCGCTGCTGGTTGACCGTTTGTCGGAGGACTACCCCCTGGACCATGTCGTGACGCTCTATGAAGCTGCTACGCTCGCGGTCGCGCGGCCCCGGGTGGAGCGGGTGCCGCTCAGGGGGCTCGTCGACGCCACGCTGCACCAGCACACCACGCTCGTGGTGCCGCCGGGGCGGGCGATGGTGCGGGACGAGGGGATGTGGGTTCGTTTGTTTCCTGGCGGATGAAGTTTTTCGCGCTCTGAATCGATCTCAAGGGGGATACATGTTGGATGTCGTCGCACAGCTCGAAGCTGTGGGAATGGAAAGTGCGTTCTCAACGGGCAACGATCGCGACTTGCTGCTATCCCTGGGCGAAGAGGTGCGGCAGTTCCGCGTGTCAACGATGAACTGCATCGTGGTCGCGCCAGATGATGGCGAGACTGAGCCGCAACAGGATCAGCCGGATCAGGACGATAACGGTAGACGGGATCAGGATGGGCAGGAAGCGGACACCCCTTGAGCCGGAGTGCGGATCATCGAGGAGGTCCGTTTTATGTGGCCTCTTCGCGGCCGTCCTCGCGCTCGGGTTTGCGGGAAGCGTGCTGGCCCATTCTCGACTGGATGCCTTGATTGACGAGGCTGACTCGTTACGCACGTCGGATCCGGCCCGCGCCGAACGGCTTCTCGACCGGATCGAAGAATTGCGTCCCGAAGCCACGGAGTCGCAGCTCAGCCGCATAAAGATGCTTCGCGTGCACCGATCCATCTTGGCCGGCGATTCTTCGGCCGCGATCTCGGAACTCAGAGCGGTTCTGGGGAGTGGCAGCGATGAACAGACGCGATTCATCGCGGCATCGATGCTCGCCAACACCTACTCCATACAACGGCAGTTCGAGGACGCATTGCGTGCGCTCGATGCAATGCTGGTCCTCGCAGACGCCATGGACGACAGGGAAGTCAGACACCGTGGGCTCCTGGTCGCCGCGATCGTATACAACCAGGTCGGCGAGTACGCTCTGGCACTGCGCTATGCAGATGCGATAGCAGCTGATCAACCCAGCGTCCGCACAACGTGCATCATCACGAGCGTCAAGCTTGAGGCCGAAAACGGACTCGGCCATTCGTTTGCAGACGCCGTTGCGTACCGCGGGCTCGAGCAGTGCGAGGGTGAGCCGATCATCGCCGCATTCATTCGATGGCATCTGGCGAGCCAGATGGCCATGCAGGGACGTGAACGCGAAGCGATCACTCTGCTTGCTGGATATCTGGCCAAGGTCGAGTCGACAGGTTATCCGTTTCTCATAGCGCAATATCACGCGCTGCTCGCCGAGCTGGCGATGAAGGCGGGTGCTGCTGATGTGGCGCGTCAGCATGCTGCAAATGCACTCGCCATCAGCACCGAGGCGATGTCGGCAGAGGCGAACGTCAAGGCACATCATGTGCAGTATCTTCTGGCCGCGGCAGAAGGAGATTTCGAGTCCGCGTTATCGGCATACCGCCTGTACGCCGAAGCCCAACGCGCCCACTTCAACGATGTGAAATCGCGCGAAATGGCCTACCAGGTCGTGCGCCACCAGTCGTTGCAGCAGGCGCAGCAGATCGAATTGCTGCGGCAGAAAAACGAGGTGCTGGAGCTGCAGAAGCGCGTCACCGAGCAGCGTGCGCAGAACTGGCTGTTGCTGGCGCTGGTGCTCATCGCCGGGCTGACGTCGGTGGGGTACTGGGCCTACAAGACCAAGCGGCTGCAGGTGCGGCTCAAGCGCATGACCGAGACTGATGCGCTGACCGGCATCTGCAACCGGCAGCATTTTTCCGAGCGCGCCGCCGCTGCGCTCGTGCAGTGCGCGCGCAATGCGGAGCCTGCGGTGCTGGTGATGTTCGACCTCGACCATTTCAAGCAGGTCAACGACCGCTTCGGGCACGCCGCCGGCGACTGGGCCCTGCAATGCGTGGCCGAGGCCGTGCGTCCGCTGTGCCGGGACGTCGATGCGTTCGGTCGGTTGGGCGGCGAGGAGTTCGCGCTGTTTCTGCCCGGCCTGGATGCCGCGGCGGCAGCACGACTGGCGGGCGACGCGCAGGCCCGCTTCGGCGCGGTGGATACCGGGGCCGCCGGTTACGGGTTCCGCATTGCTGCCAGCTTCGGCGTGGCCTCGGTCGAGACCGCGGACTACAGCCTCGCCACGCTGATGCGCCAGGCCGATCAGGCCATGTATGCGGCGAAGCGGGGCGGGCGACGGCAGACCCGCGTGTTCGAGGCCGGGATGGAGCCGGATACGTCCTCGACACCGCCGGCCCCGATCGATCTGCTGCGCAGTGCATTGCGCGGGGGCGCGATCGACGCCATCGATGCCGCAGCCGGACGGAGCCGCGACGCCGACGCCGATCGGGCCATCGCCTGAGCGGGCAGCAACCCGGCCTCAGGCCGGGTCGCGGATCACCAGCAGGCGTTCCTCGGTCATGTCGCGGATGGCGTACTTCACGCCCTCGCGGCCGCAGCCGGAATCCTTGATGCCGCCGTAGGGCATGTTGTCGACGCGGAAACTCGGGACGTCGCCGACGATCACGCCACCGGCCTCGATCCGGTCCCAGGCGCGCATCGCGTGGGCGAGATTGCCGGTGAACACGCCGGCCTGCAGGCCGAAGTCGCTGTCGTTCACCCGCGCGATCGCCGCGTCGAAGCTGTCGACCGGCTCCAGCAGCGCGACCGGTCCGAACACTTCCTTGCGCTCGAGATCCGCATCACGCGGCACCTTCTCCAGCAATGTCGCGGGAATGATGTTGCCCTCGCGCTTGCCGCCGGCGATGACCTTGGCGCCGCCCTTGCGTGCGGCGTCGATCCAGGACTCGATGCGGTCGGCCGCATCGCTGTCGATGACCGGCCCGACGAACGTGTTCTCATGACGCGGATCGCCGCTGCGCAGCGCGCCGATCGCCTTCTTGAGCTTGCGCCGCAGGGCCTCGTGCACGCCGCGGTGCGCATAGATGCGCTGCACGCCGATGCAGCTCTGGCCGGACTGGTAATACGCGCCGAACACCAGGCGTTCGACCACCTTGTCCAGCGGCAGCCCGGGGTCCTCGTCGACGATGCAGGCCGCGTTGCCGCCGAGTTCCAGCACCACCTTCTTCTTGCCGGCGCGCGCCTTGAGGTCCCAGCCGATCAGGCCGCCGGTGAAACTCAGCAGCGCGATGCGCTCGTCCTCGGTCAGCGCCGCAGCGTCCTCGTTGCTGCACGGGATCACCGAGAACGCGCCCTTGGGCAGATCGGTTTCGGCGAGGATCTCGCCGATGATCAGCGCGCCGACCGGCGTCTTCGCGGCCGGCTTCAGTACGAACGGGCAGCCGGCTGCGATTGCCGGTGCGACCTTGTGCGCGACGAGATTCAACGGGAAGTTGAACGGCGTGATGAAGCTGCACACGCCGATCGGCACCCGCTTGACCATGCCGCGGTAGCCACGCGTGCGCTCGGAGATCTGCAGCTCGATCACTTCGCCTTCGCCGCGCGTGGCTTCGCCGGCGGCGATGCGGAACGTGTCGATGAGGCGGGTGACTTCGCCGCGTGCATCCTTGATCGGCTTGCCGGCCTCGATGCACAGCGCGAGCGCGAGTTCGTCGAAGCGTTCCTCGAAGCGGCGCACGCAATGCTCGAGCACGTCGCGGCGCTTGTCGGGCGGAAAGTCGGCCATCGCCCCGCGCGCCTTGTGTGCGGCGACGATCGCCTTGCGGATCGCCGCCGCATCGCCCATCGCGACGCGCGTGGCGACTTTGCCGCTGTACTTGTCGCGCACCTCGAGATCGGTGTTCGCCGCGACGGCGGCATTGGCGAGGTAGTAGGGATAGCTGCGGGCAAGGCCCGAGGGCTTGCGGGCGGTCGTCTTCTTGGCCATGGGGCGCTCCGGAATCGGACGGAAAGAAAACACGCGGCTTGGATCAGTCGATCGCGGCGCTGCGCGCGGGAATGTCGGTATTGAGCAGGGCGTCGTCGTCGGAATAGTCGATCGCGAGATCGATCAGATCCACGCCAGGCGTGTCCAGCGCAGTGCGCAGGACGTCCGCGAATGCGGCGGCGCTGTCCGGGCGGTGGCCCCGCGCACCGTAACTCTCCGCGTAGCGCACGAAATCCGGATTGCCGTAGTCCATGCCGTAGACCGGGTAGTTCTCGTGCTGCTGCTTCCACTTGATCATGCCGTAGGCATCGTCGCGCAAGACGATGACCACCAGATCGAGCTTCAGCCGCACCGCGGTTTCCAGTTCCTGCGAATTCATCAGAAAACCGCCGTCGCCGCAGACCGCGACGATCTTCCGGTCGGCATGCACCAGCTTGGCCGCGATCGCCGACGGCAGGCCCGCGCCCATCGTCGCCAGCGCGTTGTCGAGCAGCAGGGTGTTCGGCTCACGGCAGCGGTCGTTACGCGCGAACCACAGTTTGTAGAGCCCGTTGTCGAGACAGACGATGTCGCGCGGGCCGAGCGCATCGCGCAGCGTCTTGACCAGGTGCGGGCCGTGCAGCGGGAAGCGATCGTCGGCCGCGAGTTCGGCGATGTTCTCGCACAGCGCGCCGCGCACGCGGTCGAAGAACGCGAAGTCCCAATGCGGCTGCGGCGCATCCAGCGCCTCGGCCAGCTGCCAGACCGAATTGGCGATGTCGCCCACCACTTCGATCTGCGGAAAGTACACCTGGTCCACGACGGCGCTCGCGTAGTTCACATGGATCACCGTGCGCCGGCCGCGGTGCATGAAGAACGGCGGCTTCTCGATGACGTCGTGGCCGATGTTGATGATGCAGTCGGCCGCGTCGATCGCCCGGTGCACGAAATCCTTGTCCGACAGCGCGGCGGTGCCCAGCCACAGGGGGTGCGTTTCATCGAGCACGCCCTTGCCCATCTGCGTGCTGAAGAACGGGATGCCGAGCCGGTCGACGAAGGCGCGCAGCATCTTGGCGGTGGTCTTGCGGTTGGCGCCGGCGCCAAGCATCAGCAACGGATGCTTGGCAGTGCGGATCGCCTCGGCCGCGTGCGCGATGGCCTTGTGCTCGGCCAGGGGGCGGCGCGTGTAGGGCGCGGGCAGAAGACGCGCGTCGGTGTCGTCGCCGGCGATGTCCTGCGGCAGTTCCAGATGGGTGGCGCCGGGACGCTCTTCCTCCGCGCGCTGGAACGCATCGCGCACGCGCGCGGGAATGCTGTCGGCGGACACCAGCTGGTGGGTCGACTTGGTCAGCGGCCGCATCATGTCGACGACGTCGACGATCTGGAAATGCCCCTGCTTACTGGTGCGGATCGGTTTCTGACCGGTGATCATCAGCATCGGCATCGCGCCCAACTGGGCGTAGGCGGCCGAAGTCACCAGATTGGTGGCGCCGGGTCCGAGCGTCGACAAACAGACGCCGGCTTTGCCGGTCAGGCGTCCGTAGGTCGCGGCCATGAAGCCGGCGGCCTGTTCGTGACGGGTGAGCACGAGCGCGATGTCGGATGCGCGCAGCGACTCGAGCAGATCGAGGTTCTCCTCGCCGGGAATACCGAACACGTGGGTCACGCCCTCGGCTTCGAGCGCCTGGACGAACAGGTCGGACGCCTTGGTCATCGTGCGGGGACTCCGTCGTGACGTAGGCGTCCAGCATGCCAGTGGCAGCGTGAGCAGCGGGCGAGATGGCGTAGGACGGTGTGTTCGGAGCGCCCACGGTCAGTATGAGTACGCGCGCAGCGCCGACAGGTCACGCGCGACCGTGATGCAGCGCGCCGCCGTCGCGCGTGAGCACGGTCCTGCACACCGGGGGGTGCGCCTGCAGGAGCGCCCGCGGGCGATGAGGCGTCGTCGTAGGTTCCGGGCTCCGCGCACGCCACGCCGATTCTCACGCAAGCCCGCACGTGCCGGTGCCACGTCGGCACCGGTTCCGATCCGGATCCCCGATGCGGGCGTGTGCGCCCTCGGCGCCTCAGGCGTCCGACGACGCCACGCGCACCTTCAGGTGGCCGTCGCTCAGCCGCGCCCGCAGCGTATCGCCCGGCGTGACGTCGTCGACGCGGTGGACCACGGTGCCGTCCTCCCGCTGGAGGATGCTGTAGCCGCGGGCGATCGTCGCCAGCGGACTGACCGCTTCCAGCGAGCGCGCGAGGCCCCGCAACTGCAGCGCGTCCCGCTGCAGGCGGCGGCGCAGGGCGGCCTCCGGACGCGCGCCCAGCGATGCCAGACGCTGCTGCAGCGCCAGCAGCCGGCGCTGCGGCGAGCAGGCCTGCAGTACGGCCCCCGCGTGACGCACGCGCGCCCGCTGTTGCTGGAGCCGGCGGTCGAATGCGGCGGCCAGCCGCCGCATGGCCGTGTCCTGACGGGCGCGCAGCGCGTCGAGACGCGCCTGCGGACGCAGGGCCTGCAGGCGCAGGCCGAGCCGGTCGACGCGCTGGTGACGGTCCTGCAGCGCGCGGCGCTGCGCGGTCTCGACATGACGCTGCAGCTGGCGCGTGCGTACGAGCAGATCGATCCGGTCGGGCGTCAGCAGCTCGGCCGCGGCCGACGGCGTCGGCGCACGCAGGTCGGCGGCGAAGTCGGCGAGGCTGAAGTCGGTTTCGTGCCCCACCGCCGACACCACCGGCACCGGCGAGTCCGCGACCGCGCGCACCAGGGCCTCGTCGTTGAACGCCCACAGGTCTTCGAGCGAGCCGCCGCCGCGGGTCAGCAGCAGCACGTCGTAGCGCCCGGACGCGCCGGCCGCCTGCAGCATCCGCAACAACTGCGCCGGCGCCTCGGCGCCCTGCACCAGGGCCGGCAGGATGTCGACCTCGAGCAGCGGAAAGCGGCGTCCGAGCACGCTGAGCACGTCGCGCACCGCGGCGCCGGAGGGCGAGGTGATCACCCCGAGCCGACGCGGCAGAACGGGCAGGGCACGCTTGCGCGCGGCCTCGAACAGGCCTTCGGCCTGCAGCCGGGCCTTGAGCGCATCGAAGGCGCGGCGCAGGGCGCCTTCGCCGGCCTCTTCCAGCGTGTCGAGAATCAGCTGGTACTCGCCGCGCGCCTCGTACAGCGTGACCCGGCCCCGCGCGCGCACCTGGAGGCCGTCGCGCGGCACGAAGCGCAGCCACTGGCTCTTCGGCTTGAACAGCGCGCAGCGCACCTGGGCGCGCGCATCCTTGAGCGTGAAGTACAGATGGCCCGACGCCGGGCGCGAGACATTGCCGAGCTCGCCTTCGACCACGACCGAGGGGAACGCATCCTCGAGCAGTCCGCGGGCGAGGATGTTGAGCTGGCTCGGGGTCAGAACGTCGGAGGCGGGGGCGTCGTGCATCGGCACAGGATACCTGCGCGGACCGCCGGGGCCGGGTGCGACAGCGGGTCGCATTGGCGCAGCGGGCATGCGCACCTAGCCTCGTGGGCCGATCATGTCGGCCGCGGCGCCGCGGAGGCGGAGGCGAGCCGAGCGATCGGGGGCTGGAACGCAGGCGCCCGACTGCTCGACCGGCAGGTCCCTGCGCGTAGGCGCGCAGCGGGCGATAATCCCATTCACGCCGGCGCTCGCGCCGCAGTTCAAGGAGTGTTCGCGATGTCACGATCGACCCTGCTCGCCGCCGCCTGCGTTGCCGCGATCGCAACGGCCGGCTGCCAGCCCGCCTCCGAGGGCGCGTCCGCACCCGCGGCGTCGGCCGATCCGGCATCCGCGTCGTCCACGGGCGCCGCCCAGAGCGTGCGCGTCAGTGACGCCTGGATCCGCGAGACCCCGCCCAATGCCGCCGTCGCCGGCGGCTACCTCACGCTGCGCAGCGACGCGGGTGATCGTCTGGTCGCGGTGGAGACCTCGGCCTCGGCCAGCGTCGAGATCCACGAGATGTCCCACGCCGGCGGCGTGATGCGCATGCGGGAACTTGCGGATGGCGTCGAACTGCCCGCAGGGACGGACGTGAGCCTGCGCCCCGGCGGCAACCATCTGATGTTCATCGGCCCGGTCGAGCCGGTACGCGCCGGTCAGACGATCGAGGCCACGCTGCGCTTCCGGGACGCGCCGGCGCAGACGGTGCAGTTCGAGGTGCGGCCGCTCACCGGTGAGGCACCGCCGGCCCAGGGGCATTCGGGGCACTGAGCCATTGGCGCGACCCGGGGGCCGGGCGCATGGCATGTGAAGCGTGGCCGGCGTGTTCGGACGTCGTGCGTGCGCGCTGGGCGACACGCGGGTTGGCTTGGATTCGCGCATGGGGGGTGCCGCGTTCCGGCAGCGCGCCCAGTGCGATTCCCTGTGCGCGCCGGCGTGCGCCTGGAAACCCGGGGCGGGCGGTCGCGGGACCTGCGGGAACGCGCTCGCGCCAAGGGCGGCCCCGGTGTGCAGCCCGCCTCGCAGCCGTGCGAGCGCCGGTGGACGCACGGTCACCTCGAATGCCGCGATCCTTGCCAAGTACCGCCGGGCTTCAGCCCTCCATCGGCGGCCGACGTTCCGGCCCGGGGCGCTTGGCGAGCTTGCGCTGCAGCGAGCGGCGGTGCATGCCCAGCAGCCGCGCGGTCGCGGAGATGTTGCCCCCGGTCTCGTTGAGTGCCTGCTGGATGTGTTCCCATTCCAGCCGGTGCAGCGGAATCATCGTCGGGCTTTCGATCGAGGCCTCGTCGCCCGGATCGGCCGGCGCGGCCGCCGTGCCGAGATCGGCGTCGAGCAGGATGCGCTGCAGCGTGTCGGCCGACACCGGCTTGGGCAGGTAGTCGTCGGCGCCGCGCTTGATCGCTTCCACCGCGGTCGCGATGCTCGCGTACCCGGTGACCAGCAGGATGCGCATGTCGGCGCGGATCGCGCGCAGCGGTTCGATCAGCGACAGGCCCGAGGCCTCGCCCAGCTTGAGATCCACCAGTGCGAAGTCCGGCGCGGTGCGGGCGGCCACGGCCAGCGCCGTTGCGGCGTCGGGCGCGATCTCGCACTCGATGCCGCGGCGTTGCAGTGCGCGCCGCAGGGCGTCCAGGTACAGGGTGTCGTCGTCGACCAGCAGGCCTTTCATGCGGTGGTCCCGGAAGGAAGGGGGAGGTCGGCCGGATCCACCGGCACACGGAAGTGCACCCGTGCGCCGCCGCCGTCGGCTTCGTCCATGTCCAGTTCGCCGCCGAGCTGTTCGATCGCCGCATGCGACAGGGCGAGCCCGATGCCCAGTCCGTCGGGCTTGCCGCTGCGGAACAGCACCGGCAGGAACGGCGCCTGCGCGTCGAAGCCGGTGCCGTAATCGCGGATCGTGCCGTCGAGTACGCCGTCCGCGAGCTGCAGGTGCAGATCCACGCGGCCGCTGCCGTTGGCCTCGCTGGCATCGGCGGCATTGTTGAGCAGGGCGAGCAGCAGATGGCCGATGGTGCGGTCCACGCGTTGCTGCGGATCGACGTTGCCGCTGCGTTCGAGCGTGATCGCCGGACGCACCAGTTGCCAGTGTTCGAGCACGCGACCGATGTCCACCCGCGTGCTGGAGGCCGGATCGGCCGGGTTCGCCAGCGAACGCACGCGGTCGCGGCAGGTGTCGACCAGGCGACGCAGCGTGGCCACGTCCGCAGCGCCGTCCTCGCCGAGGCTGCTGGTGTCCAGGTCGTCGAGCAGCAGGGTCATCGTGCCGAGCGGCGTATTGAGCTCGTGCGCGACCGAGGCCGCATGGGTGGCCAGGGCGAGAATGCCCTCGTTGCGGACGAAGCGCTCGCGCAGCGCGGTGAGCTCGCGCTCGCGCCGGTCGCGCGCGCCCGCCAGGCGCAGCAGCAGGTACAGCACCAGTGCCACCGACAGCACGAAATTCACCGCCATGCCGAGCAGGTGCAGATCGAAGCCGGCATGCAGGTGCGGCAGGGGCTGGCCGAACAGCACCGCGAACAGATAGCCGACCAGCCCGGCGAGCGCGCTGGCGACCGCCCAGGCGGCCGGCAGGGCCATCGCCGTCAGTGCGATCGGCAACAGGAACAGCGACGCGAACGGATTGGCGATGCCGCCGGTCCAGGCGATCAGCCAGGACAGCACCGCGGTATCGACCAGCACGTGGGCGAAGGCCTCGGCCGGCACCGCATCGCGGGCGCTGCGCAGACGCAGATGCACCAGCAGATTGAACACCGCCAGCACCGCCACCGGCCCCCACAGCGGACCGGGCGGCAAGGCCATGTGGAAACCGTGGGTGGCCCACAGGATGGTCAGCGACTGGCCCCCGACGGCCAGCCAGCGCAGGCTGTAGAGCGTGCGGACGAGCGCGGTGGCGGGCGGTTGCGGCTGCATCGCCCGCCATCCTAGTGCACGGGCCGCCCGCACGCCCTGCGGCCGGCGGTCGCACCCGGGCCGGGGGTTTCGCGGCGCGTCAGCGAACACCACGGCCGGAGCCGGTAAACTGCGCGAATGTCCGCCCAGCCCGTTTCTTCGCCCGACGCCTGCCTGTCCGAGCCCGTGCGCCTGCCCGAGTTCGGCGCGGCCGCGCGCCGCGGCACCCGTCAGGTCCGCGTCGGCGGCGTCGCCCTCGGCGGCAATGCGCCGGTCGTCGTGCAGTCGATGACCAACACCGACACCGCCGATGTCGCGGCCACCGCCCGGCAGATCGGCGAACTGTGGCGCGCCGGCTCCGAGCTGGTGCGCATCACGGTCAACAACCCCGAATCCGCGGCCGCGGTGCCGCGGATCGTCGAGCGGCTGGCGATGCAGGGCATCGAGGTGCCGATCATCGGCGACTTCCACTACAACGGGCACCAGCTGCTCGCGGGCGAGCCGGCCTGTGCCGAGGCGCTGGCGAAGTACCGCATCAATCCGGGCAACGTCGGCTTCGGCAAGAAGCGCGACACCCAGTTCGCCCAGCTGATCGAATTCGCGATGCGCTACGGCAAGCCGGTGCGTATCGGCGCCAACTGGGGGTCGCTGGACCAGTCGCTCGCGGCGGCACTGATGGATGAGAACGCCCAGCGCGCCGTGCCCTGGGATGCCGGGAAGGTGCTGCGCGAAGCGCTGATCCGCTCGGCGGTGGATTCGGCCGAACGCGCGGTGGCGCTGGGCCTGGGCCGGGACCGCATCGTGCTCAGTGCCAAGGTCAGCGGCGTGCAGGAACTGGTGGCGGTGTATCGGGATCTCGCCGCGCGCTGCGATTTCGCGCTGCATCTCGGGCTCACCGAAGCCGGTATCGGCAGCAAGGGCATGGTCGCATCCAGCGCCGCGCTGGCGATCCTGATGCAGGAAGGCATCGGCGACACCATCCGCATTTCGCTGACTCCCGAACCCGGCGCGTCGCGCACCAAGGAAGTCGTTGTCGCCCAGGAACTGCTGCAGACGATGGGCCTGCGCGCGTTCACGCCGATGGTCACCGCGTGCCCCGGCTGCGGCCGCACCACGTCCGAGTTCTTCCAGGAACTGGCCGGCGTGGTCCAGGAGCATGTGCGCGAGAAGATGCCGGAGTGGAAGGTCACGCATCCCGGCGCCGAGAACATGACGCTCGCGGTGATGGGCTGCGTGGTCAACGGCCCGGGCGAATCGCGCCACGCCAACATCGGCATCTCGCTGCCGGGCACCGGCGAGGCGCCGTCGGCCCCGGTGTTCATCGACGGCGAGAAGGCGGTGACGCTGCGCGGCGACAACATCGCGCAGGAGTTCGTCGCGCTGGTCGACGACTACGTGCACCGCCACTACGGGCGTGCGACCGATGCCGCCTGACGGCGGCGAGGTCATCGCCGAAGGCTCACGCGAAACCGGCGGCCTGCTGCGTCGCCACGGCTGGAAGCTCCTGCTGCTGTTCGCCGGTGTGCTGCTGCCGATGTGGGCCTTCATGGAGCTGGCCGACGAGGTGCACGAAGCCGAGGCGATTCCGTTCGACGAGCCGATCCTGCTGTTCGCGCAGGCGGCCGCGCGCGATGGCTTCGATCGCGTCTTCCTGTTCTTCTCCGAGATCGGCTACGCCAAGGGCGTGGTGCCGGTGGACATCGGTCTGGTGCTGGTGCTGCTCGCGATGAGGCGCTGGCGCGACGGCCTGTTCGCCGCGCTGGCCACGGGGGGCTCGGCCCTGCTCAACATCGGCGCCAAGCAGTTGTTCGCGCGGGACCGGCCCAGCCTCTGGGAATCGATCGCGCCGGAGCCGACCTACAGCTTCCCCAGCGGCCACGCGATGGGATCGATGACGCTCGCGCTCGTGCTCGTGCTGCTGGCCTGGCCCACGCGGGCGCGCTGGTGGGTGATCGCGGCGATGGCGGTGTTCGTGCCGATGGTGGGGCTGTCGCGCGTGTATCTGGGGGTGCATTACCCCTCCGACATCCTGGCCGGCTGGGCCGCGGCCTCGATCTGGGTGGTCGGCGTCTACCTGCTGCTCTATCACCCGCCGCGGCTCGGGCGGTTCGGCAGGTCGGGTGCCGCGTAGCGGAATCGTCGATTCGCTGCGCAGGGTGGCGCGTGTCACTCGTCTTCGCCCGGTTCTGCACCATTCGCGTGGCCTGCATCCGCAGACGCGTGCGTGCGCGTGACCGGGCCTGCACAGGAACGTGTCTGCGCGCGCGCCTGCATGCGGGGCGTGGCGATTGAGGCGGTTCCGGCCACGGCGTCACATGCGAGCCCGGCACGGCGCCGCGCCGGCCGTCGGCGCGCGCCCACGCGTGAGGGACTGTGGCGGCGTCGCGGTGACTGCGTTCGCGGGCCCGTTCGCGCGTTCGTCGCGGTCCGCTACAGCGGCAGACGGATGTCCGACAGCGTCCAGCGCAACCCCTTGCGCGTGAGCACGAATTCGATCGGCCGATCGCGGTCGTCACGCACGGTGACGGTGAAACGCGACGGCGAGTGGTAGCGGTAGTGCGCATCCTCGAGCGGCGCGGCGCGCGCGGGGTCGGGGCCCGCGCGCATCGGCGAGGCGCCGCCCGCCAGGCTCCAGAGCCGCTGGCCGCGCATCAGTGCGCTCAGGCCCACCGGCGTCACCATTATGTCCACGCCGGTGCCTGCGGCGCTGCCGGCGAGCCGCAGGCCGATCGCGCCCAGCAGGCTCGACTGCGTCTCGACGCCCGCTTCGCGCACGATCGCATCCGCAAGCTGCACGCGCAGGCTCGCCCGCAGCGCCGGGAAATCGACCTGCTTCGACAGGGCGCGCGAATCCTCGTTGCGCACGGCCTCGCGGATCGCGTGCACGGTGAGGTAGGGGCCGGCCGCCACGTAGCCGAGCAGCAGCACGAGCATCGCGAGAGTGAGCCAGCCGAATCGCTTCATCGAAGATCGCATCGAACGGGAAATGCCGATTGTCGGAGACCCGGGCGCAGTGCGTGCTGAACGACGCGGCGACGGCGCCGCGGGTCGCGTGCTCAGAATTCCAGATCCAGCGCCGCGCAAAGGTAATCGACGAAAGGGGCGAGCGTGGCCAGATCCCCGGCGATCGTCCGGCGCAGCGTCGGGCCGGTCATCGTGGCGTCGTCGAGCGCGCGCCAGAACACCCAGTTGCGGTGCTTGAGGTCGTCGATGAATTCGAACTGCGGATCGAAGCCGCGCGGCGGACGCACGAGCATCTCGCTGGTCTCGAATTCGAAGGTCTTGCGCAACCGGGGCGCATGCGCGGCGGCCTTCCAGCTGCCGGGGTTGTCGACGATGAACTGCCGGACCTTGCGCTGCGTGTCGGATTCGGGATGCCACAGGCCCGCGCCGACGAAGCTGCCGCCGGGCTGCAGGTGCACGTAGAACGACGGCGCCGCGGTCTCGCGCCGGCGTTCGTGGAACAGGCGTGCGCCCTGCCAGGTCTTGTAGGGCGATTTGTCGTTGGAGAAGCGCGCATCGCGATGGATGCGGAACAGCGAACCGCCGACGGTGCGGGTGTCGGCACGGAAATGCGGACTGATCGCGGCGAGGTCGGGCTGCAGGTCGCCGATCAGGCGCAGGAACGGCTGGCGCACGTGCGCCTCGTAGTCCTTGCGATGGGCCTCGAACCAGGGCTTCTCGTTGTGCCGCGCGAGCGCGCGCAGGAATTTGAGGCTCTTGTCGCTGAAGTACGAAGTCATCCGGGCGTGATCGGCAGGGGTGAAGACGGGTGCAGCTGCGCATGCAGGCCGCGGCCCCAGTCGGCGAGGGCGTCGAGCAGCTGCGCGCGGCGCGCATCGCCGGGATTTTCGGCACGCAGCGTGTCGATCTGCGTGAAGTAGCCGGCGAAGTCGTGTTCGGCCTGCGTCGTGCCGGGGGCCAGGCGCTCGCGCCGGTACGCGTCCCAGTGCCGCCGCTCGTCGGGCGTCAGCGTCTCGGGCCAGTTGCGCGCGCGGTAGCGCAGCAGCAGGGCGTCGAGGCGCGGATCCTCGAAGCCGAAATCACGCGCGCCCAGCAGCGGCGGCGGCGTGGCGCGCACCTGGGCCATGCGGCGTTTGTCGCCGTCGCCGGCGAAGCCGTCGTAGAGCGCGGCGTCGGGGTCGGACGGCGCGTACTCGCGTTCGACCGAGAATACCCGGCGGATTTTCTCGGCCAGCGCAGGCCCGGCCGCGCGAAGCCGGGCGGCGCGCCGCTCGACCGCGTCGGCGTCGATCGACAGCCGTTCGAAATCGTCGGCGCGCAAGTGGCTCCAGGCCACCAGCGCCGGACAGCGGTTGCTGTGCACCTCCTTGAGCGGGATGCGGGCCACGCCTTCGGGCAGATCCTCGCGACGCACGAACACGCGCGCGGCGATCGTGTCGGCATCGAGATCGAGCAGCCAGTCCGGATCGCCGTCGAGGTCGAACACCACGACGCGGCTGTCGATGCGGGGATGGCGCGTGATCGGCAGCACCGGTGCGGCGCACAGGCGCGCGGCCGGATAGCGCTGCGACACGTGCAGCACCGGCGTCATGGCGACGGTGTCGAGCAACGAGGCGGCATGGCGCGTGTCGCGCAGCCGCGCCGCGTAGTCCCAGAGGCGCGGCTGGGCGGTGCGCATCAGACGCGCCAGGCCGATCAGCGCACGCACGTCCGACAGAGCCTCGTGCGCATCGCCGCGGCGCACGCCGTTGGCGGCGGCCAGGTGTTCGAGCTTGAACGAGGTTGCACCATCCTCGCGCGTGGGCCACACCAGGCCCTCGGGGCGCAGCGCATGCCACAGCCGCATGACGTCGAGCAGGTCCCAGCGCGAGTTGCCGCCCCGCCATTCGCGCTCGTAGGGATCGTAGAAATTGCGGTACAGACCGAAGCGCACGAACTCGTCGTCGAAGCGCAAGGAGTTGTAGCCCAGCGTGCAGGTCTTCGGCCGCGCCATCTCTTCGTGGATGCGTGCGAACGCATCCGCCTCGGGCACGCCGACGGCGCGGGCGTGCTGCGGCGTGATGCCCGTGATCAGGGTGGCCACCGGCGAGGGCAGCAGATCGTCGGCCGGTTGCACGAACAGATCGATCGGTGCGTCGATCTCCTCGAGCGCGGCATCGGTGCGGATCGCCGCGAACTGGGCGATGCGCGTGCGCCGTGGATCGGCACCATAGGTTTCGAGATCGTAGAAGAGGAAACTCTCGCTCATCGCGCGGGTGACGCCTGCTGCCGGACCACCCGCGTGGGCCACGCGGCCTCGGTGCCGCCATGGAAGGATGTGTGGCCGCTCACGCCGGCGCGTCCTCCAGCGGCGTCAGCCGTTCGCGCACGTCCACATCGATCGCGTCCCAGTCCAGCGTATCGAGCGTGGTGTGACCGGCGGTCGCGCGCTCCAGGATGCCGCGCTGGATGTCGGTCCGGGTCATCGCCAGCGAATACGGAATCCGCATGAAGGTGACCATCGCGTAATGCGGAACGAAGCGGCCGGGATGACGGTCCTGCAGCGCCAGCTCCAGCGCGCGCTGCAGCAGGTAGTCGGCGTCGTCGACGCGGTCGCGCATCTCGAGGTAGTTGTCGAGCGCCATGCGCTGGATCGCGGCGGCGTCGGGCTTGCGCTCGGCCTCGAAGGCGGCGAACGCGGTCGCGAGATCGGCATGGGCGTCGAGCTGCCGGGCCAGCGCCACGCAGTCCTCGAACGCGCAGTTCATGCCCTGGCCGTGGAACGGCACCATCGCATGGGCCGCGTCACCGAGCAGCACGGCGCGGCCGTCGAGATGCCAGCGGTCGAGGTACAGCGTCCCCAGCTGGCCGACCGGGTTCGCGGCCCAGTCGGCGTCGAATCCGGGAATGAGGGCCAGCGCCGAGGGGAATTCGCGTTCGAAGAACCGCCGGGCCGCCTGGGGATCGGCGATCCGGTCGAATGCCGGACCGTGCCCGCCGTCCGCGTGATGGGGCAGGAACAGCGTGACCGTGAACGTGCGCTCGTCGTTCGGCAAGGCGATGCACATGTAGTGCCCGCGAGGCCAGATATGCAGCGCGTGGGGCTCGATGCGGAAACCGCCGTCGGCGGTCGGCGGAATCTCGAGTTCCTTGTAGCCGTGATCGAGAAAGTCGCTGCGCTCACCGAGATCGCGCACGCGGTGCATCGCTGCGCGCAGTGCCGAGCCGGCGCCGTCGGCGCCGATCAGTGCTTCGAAGCCGACCTCGCGTTCGCTGCCGTCACGGGCGCCGACGAACACGGCACGCCGCGAGTCGAAATTCACCGACGACAGCGCCTGGTCGAAATGCAGGCGTGCGCCGGTCGCCTCGGCGAGGTCCAGCAGCACGACGTTGAGATCGCCCCGGTGCACCGACCAGATCACCTCGCTGTCGTCGCGGCCGTACCGCTGCAGCACCGGTTCGGCGTCGTCGATGTGGACCATGCGGCCGCGCATCATGATCGCGTGGTGCATCACCGCGGCGTCGGCGTCCGCCGCCCTGAGCGCATGCAGGCCACGCTCGGCAAGCGCCAAGTTGATCGAACGCCCGCCTTCATAACCGAGCACGCGTGGATCGCCGCGTTTTTCGTACAGGTCCACGCTCCAGCCGCGCCTGCGCAGCAGGATGCCGAGCAGCGCACCGGCCAGTCCGGCGCCGACGACCGTCAGGTGGCGTGCGCCTGTGCTCACGCGTCGCGCCAGCGGGCCACCGCGCGCGCGAAGCGCAGCACGTCGGCATGGGTGTTGTAGAGCGGGGCGGGGGAGATGCGGATCACGTCGGGTTCGCGCCAGTCGCCGAGCACACCGTTCGCGGCGAGGTCCTCGAACAGCGCACGGCCCTGGTCGCGGCCACCGCGCACACGCAGGGACAGCTGCGCGCCGCGACGCGCGGGCTCGGACGGCGTGACGATGTCGAGCACGTCGTCGAGCTGGCTGCGGATCAGGGTTTCGAGATAGCCGGTCAGGGCCTCCGATTTCGCACGCAAGGCCGGCATGCCGGCGTCGGTGAACAGATCCAGCGACGCGCGCAGCGGCGCCAGGCCGAGAATCGGCGGATTGCTCTGCTGCCAGCCGTCGGCACCGGGCGTGGGCCGGAACTCGGGGCCCATCTGGAAGCGTGTGGCCTGGTCGTGGCCCCACCAGCCGGCGAACCGCGGCCGGTCGGTGCTTGCATGGCGGGCGTGCACGAAGGCGCCGGCCACCGCGCCCGGGCCGCTGTTGAGATATTTGTAATGGCACCACACGGCGAAATCGGCATCGCTGTCGTGCAACTGCAGCGGCAGGTTGCCGACCGCGTGCGCGAGATCGAAGCCGACGACGGCGCCGGCCGCGTGGCCGAGCCGGGTGATGGCCGCCAGGTCGAAGGCTTCGCCGGTGCGGTACTGCACACCCGGCCACAGCACCAGGGCGAGGCGGTGGCCGTGCGTCTGGATCGCTTCGGCAATCGTCTCCATGCCGAACAGGCCGTCCGCGCCCGGCTGCACCTCGATCAGGTCGGTCGCCGGGTCGAAGCCGTGGAAGCGCACCTGCGATTCGAGCGCATAGCGGTCGGACGGAAACGCGCCGGCCTCCATCAGGATGGCCGGACGCTCGGCGGTCGGGCGGTAGAAGCCGACCATCAGGAAGTGCAGGTTCGCGGTCAGCGAGTTCATCGCGACCACTTCGCCCGGCTGCGCGCCGACCACCCCGGCCAGCTGCGCGCCGACCAGGCTGTGATAGGTCATCCACTGCGAGTTGCCGCGGAAATGGCCTTCGACCGCTTCCATCGCCCATTTGTCGAGCACGTCCTCGACCTGCGCACGGGCGCCACGCGGCTGCAGACCCAGCGAATTGCCCACGAAGTAGGCCTGCTCGACGTCGCCGAAGCGCGGCATGTGGAATTGCGCGCGGAAGCGCTGCAGCGGATCGGCGGCATCTGCGGTGGCCGCGTAGTCGTCGGTGAACAGATCACTCATCAGGACATCTCCGGCACGGCGCCGGGCGCGTGCGTGCTCTTGGTGTAAGTGGCGGCCTGCAGCTCGACCACTTCGACGCACACCTGGCAGTGCAGCGCGAGGCTCGGCAGGCAGGATACGAGCGCCGCGTGCACGGCGCGGCCGAGCGCGGCGCGGGTCGCTTCGTCACGGCCGGGCATGATCTTCAGCGTGGCGTGGGCGAAGCCGTGGCCATGGTCCGCGCTGCCGATGCGGTAGTGCTGGAGCGCGAGTGCGCGGCTCTTGATCGCGACGTCTTCGAAGTGGCCGCTGTCGACGAGCGCGCGATTGGCCGCGGCGAGCGCGGCGTCGGCGTCGAACCCGTCGAGGTTCGTGGTGTGGTGCAGGACGAGATGGGGCATGGGGTCTTCTGTCAGAGGAATCGGCTGGCGGGCAGGCCCAGCCAGTCGAGGGCGGTGCCGTGGTAGAGCCGCGCCCGTTCGGCATCGCCGAGCGGAATCTCTTCGATGCCCGCGCCCGGCACCTGTTCGCCGAGCGGAAACGGATAGTCGGTGCCGAGCATCACCCGGTCCACGCCGCAGGTCTCGATGAGGTACTGCAGGGCGCGGGGATCGGCCACCCAGGAATCGAAGTAGAGCTGCTTGAGATACCCGCGCGGATTGTGCGGATTGTCGGTCGCCACGAGATCGGGCCGCATGTTGAAGCCGTGCTCGATGCGGCCGATCGTGTACGGAAAGCTGCCGCCGCCGTGGGCCATGCAGATCTTGAGTTTCGGCAGTCGCTGCAGCACGCCGCCGAAGATCAGGCAGCAGGCCGCGCGCGACTGCTCGGCCGGCATGCCGACCAGCCACGGCAGCCAGTACTTGGGCATCGACTCGCTGCCCATCATGTCCCAGGGGTGCACGAGGATCGCTGCGCCGAGGTCCGCCGCCGCCTCGAAGAAGGGGAACAGCTCCGGCGCGTCGAGATTCCAGTCGCCGACATGGCTGCCGATCTGCACGCCCTGCAGGCCCAGTTGGTCCACGCAGCGCTCCAGCTCCTGGATCGCGAGCCGCGGCGACTGCATCGGCACCGTGCCGATGCCGGCGTAGTGGCGCGGATGCGCGGCGACCGTCTGCGCCATGTGGTCGTTGAGCGACTGGTGCAGTTCCAGCGCATGCGCCGGCTTGGCCCAGTAACTGAACATCACCGGCACCGTGCTGATGACCTGCACCTGCACCCCGAACCGCGCGTAGTCGTCGATGCGCTCCCGGGCATCCCAGGTCTTGGACCAGATCTCGCGGAAGAAGCGGCCATCCTTGTAGATGCGGTGGCGGCCGTCGGCGGTGTGATGGATCACCGGAAAGCGCGCGTCGCCGTACTTGCCCGCCAGGTCCGGCCAGTCGCGCGGCAGGTAGTGGGCGTGGATGTCGATCTTCAGCATGACCGTCATCGTAGACGACCGGCCCGCGGCGATCACGCCGCGGGCGCACAGCGGGTTCAGCGGGCCTCGGCTCCGGCGGCGCGCTCGCGGCGCAGCGCGTCGATGGTCGGCGGCTCCGGCCGGACGGGCTGGCCGGTCGACGCTGCCATCTTGGCGAGGTTGGTGCGCGCTTCGGCCAGGGACGGCGTGCCCATGCGGGCGCGCTCGGCATCGTCGACCGCGCCTTCGGCGACCGGATACAGGAACATGCCGGTGTCGCTGGCGTGGAACTGCGTGCCGTACCACTGCGGCTGCAGCTGCGCGGTCATCATCCGGTCCCAGGACGCGGCGATGAGCCAGCGATAGTTCACCCGGTCGGGATCCAGCGCCGATGCCAGCGTCGCCAATGCATGCGCGATGCGGTAATCCGCGAGCGTGCTGCCGTGCTGGAACACCATCGCCGCCCGGAAGTGGTCTTCCGCGCTGCGGACCGTGCCCTCGCGCATCAGCGCCAGCACGCGCGCGCGTCGCTCGGCGTCCTCGTTCGCGACCCGGTTCCAGTCGATGTTCGTGCGATCGCTGCGCGCCTGCTGGTCGGCGTCGTACAGCGCGGCCAGCTCGGCGTTGTCGGGCTGCTGGGCGTTCGCCGCCGCAGGGGCCGCCAAGGCGCAGGCCAGCACCAGCATCGGAATCCAGGGGCGCATGTGCGGTCTCCAGTCCGTGGAAATCGGAAGCTCAGGTGATGTCGGCCAGCGTGTCCGGGTCGGGATCGTAGCGCGCGGGACGCGGGTTCAGATGGCCGCAGGCGTCACAGGTGCGGTGTTCGGTGGAGCCGTAGAAGCGGTCGAACACCGGTGGGAAATCCTGCTCGATGTCGTGCAGATGGAAGTACTGCTCGAACAGCTTGTGGTTGCAGCGTTCGCAGAACCACAGCAGGCCGTCCTGCTCGTGCGCCAGGCGCTTGCGCTCGATCACCAGGCCGATCGAGCCGGCGCTGCGCTGCGGCGAATGCGGCACCTTCGGCGGCAACAGGAAGGTCTCGCCGGCGCGGATCGGGATGTCGCGCGGACGGCCGTCTTCCTGGATGCGCAGCACCATCTCGCCCTCGAGCTGGTAGAACCACTCGGGGCCCTCCTCGTAGTGGTAATCGGTGCGCGCATTCGGGCCGCCGACGATCATGACGATGAAATCACCGTCGTAGATGCACTTGTTGCCCACCGGCGGCTTGAGCAGATCGCGGTGTTCGTCGATCCAGGCGGTCAGGTTGAGGGGGGCGGGCAGCATGGGAACCTCCGGGGTCAGGCGGCGAATCGGCCGGCCAGCGCCGCGTACAGGGGGATGCCGACGGCGAGGTTGAACGGAAACGTGATGCCGAGCGCGGCCGTGACGCAACGTCCCACGTCGGCCTCCGGCAGGCCGGCGCGCACGGCGGCGGGCGCGGCGATGTACGACGCACTCGAGAGCATCGTGGCGAAGACCACGGTGCCGCCCAGCGACAGGCCCATCGCGTGTCCGATCGCGACGCCGGCCACGCCATGAAGGAGCGGGACCGCCAGGCAATAGGCGAGCAGCCGGAGCCAGTTGCGGCCGAGTTCGGAGAGCCGTTGCGCGGCGATCATGCCCATGTCGAGCATGAACAGCATCAGCACCCCCTGGAACAGCGCGAAATACATCGCGTCGACCGATTTGATGCCGCCCGGCCCGGAGATCGCACCGATCGCCAGGCCGCCGAGCAGCAACACCGCGGTCTTGCCGGTGAAGACCTCGCGCAGCGTGTGGCGTGAGGCGCCCGCACCGGCGTTGCCTGCGCCGCGCTGGCCCAGCGCCAGCCCGATCAGCAGCGCCGGGACCTCCAGCGCCACCAGCAGCGCCACCAGCACGCCTTCGGCCGGAGCGCCGGTGCGTTCGACGAACTGGCTGGCCGCGATGAAGGTCACCGCCGATACCGATCCGTAATGCGCGGCCATGGCACCGGCCTCGCGCGGGACGTCGCCCAGCATCCAGCGCGCCAGGGCGTAGGCGCTCAGCGCCGTCGCCGTACCGGCGGCGAGGGTGACGCCGAGCATCAGCGCCAGCTGCGCCGGATCCTGTCCGCGCAGCGCCACGCCGCCCTTCAGT
>VFQP010001108.1_pt1 | contig 39524 bp, 42 predicted proteins | sample 3512351 | NCBI WGS metagenome assembly VFQP01 (sample SAMN10412372, study PRJNA504923) | tailings metagenome | isolation source: Relicate 1 Philex TSF1 revegetated site | place: Philippines: Tuba, Benguet | collected 2017-08-29
CCACCCAGCTGCCCGAGTTCATCGAAGTCGACCTGGGTGAAGTCACCAAGGGCGCCACCGTGCACACCGGCGACATCAAGCTGTCCAAGGGCGTCAAGCTCGTGATGCACGGCCGCAAGAACCTCACCGTGGCGACCGTGGTCGAGCCGGTGGAAGAGGTGGTGGCCGCTCCGGTGGCTGCACCTGCCGACGACAAGAAGGCCGCCGCGAAAGGCAAGGGCAAGAAGTAAGGAGCCCCCACGCTCCGCCGCTTCGCGGGTCGCTGCCCCCAAGGGGGCTGATCCGGCTTGGGGCGGCCCGGCGCCGGATCTTCTTCCCATCCCCCAAAAGGCCCGCTCACGCGGGCCTTTTTGTTTTCCGCCTCGATAATTCCACCCCATGATCAGACTCATCGCAGGCTTGGGCAACCCCGGCCCGGAATACGAACACACGCGCCACAACGCCGGCTTCTGGTGGGTGGACGAAGCCGCGCGCCTGCTCAAGGTCCCACTGCAGATGGAACGTGGCCATTTCGGGCTGGTCGCTCGAGCGAGCGTGGGCGGCCAGAGTGTCTGGCTGGTCGAGCCGCAGACCTTCATGAACCTGTCGGGCAAGACGGTGGCCTCAGTGGCGCGCTTCTTCAAGATCGCGCCGGAAGAAGTGCTGGTGGTGCACGACGAACTCGACCTGCCGCCGGGTGAGGCCAAGCTGAAGAAGGGGGGCGGGCACGCCGGCCACAACGGCCTGCGCGACATCCACGCCCAACTGGGCAGCCCGGATTACTGGCGCCTGCGCGTGGGCATCGGCCACCCCGGCCACAAGAACGAGGTGGCGAACTGGGTGTTGAAGAAGCCTTCGCCGGACGACCGCATCGCCATCGCGCAGGCGCTGGACCGAAGCCTCAAGGCGTTGCCGCAGTTGATTGCCGGCGAGATGGACAAGGCCACGGCGTTGATCCACACCAGCAAGCCGCCGCGGCCCAAACCGCCGCGCCCGGTGGCCGAAGCGCCGCCTGCTCAGCCCGCCGCAGGCGGGGGTGGCGCCACGCCGGCATCCGACAAGGGCTGACCAGCCTTCTGCAGGCGCTGGTACTTCTGCCAGAGCGTCTCGCGCGATTCGATGTGGTCCGGGTTGATCGGGATGCAGTTCACCGGGCAGACCTGCACACACTGCGGCTCGTCGAAATGCCCCACGCATTCGGTGCAGCGCTCGGGATCGATCTCGTAGATCTCCTCGCCCATGTAAATGGCCTGGTTCGGGCACTCGGGCTCGCACACATCGCAATTGATGCATTCGTCGGTGATCAACAAGGCCATGGATGGCTCCCGCTCAGGCCTGCAGCGGCCTGGGCAACAGGCGCCGCGCCACCGGCTCGCTCACCATCTGAGAGACGTCGCCGCCGAGCTGGGAGATCTCGCGCACCAGCGTGCTGGAAATGCACTGCAGCTCGGCCTGCGGCAGCAGGAACACGGTCTCCACCGCCGGGTTCAGCTTGCGGTTCATCGCCGCCATCTGGGCTTCGTAGTCGAAGTCGGTGAGGTTGCGGATGCCGCGCACCACGGCGATGGCGCCTTGCTGGCGGCAGAAGTCCATGATCAGGCCTTCGAAGGGCAGCACGCGCACCTGCCCGGGCATGCGCGCAGCGACTTCGGCCACCATGTCCAGGCGTTCCTGGAGCGAGAACCGGGTCTTCTTGTGGTGGGCGATCGCCACCGCCACGATCACCTCGTCGAACAGCAGCGCGGCGCGCCGCGTCACGTCCTCATGACCCAGGGTGATGGGATCGAAGGTGCCGCTGTAGACCGCCACGCGGGCCGCAACGGCTGGGGAATCGAGAGCTGGACTCATTCGACGAATTATGCGCGAGGGCCTTCTGGCGGCCCTTCACTGCGCCGGCAATGGCCGCAACAGGTGAAAGGCCACCGCGCCCGCCTTGCCCAGGCGGTGCGACTGCAGGCCGAGTCCGGCCAGTTCGTCGTCGCCCCAGGTCCGAGGTGCCTCCAGGTAGACCAGGCCGTTTACGCCCACCGCCTGTCGGGCCACGGCCAGCGCCGCCAGTACCAGCGAGTCGTTCTGGCCTTCGGCAAAGGGTGGGTCGAGGAACACCACGTCCAGCCCCTGACCCGCGCGCTGGCGCAGCGCAGCCACGCCGTCGCCGCGCTCCACCCGCACCATGTCCGCCTTGAGCCGGGTGACGGTCTGGCTTAGCCTGGCCAGCAAGGCCGCATCCTGCTCCACCAGCACCACTTCAGCGGCGCCTCGCGAAGCGGCTTCCAGGCCCAGCGCGCCGGTGCCTGCGAAGGCATCGAGGCAGCGCCAGCCGGTCAGGTCCTGCCCCAGCCAGTTGAAGAGGGTTTCCCGCACGCGCGACGGGGTCGGGCGCAGGCCGGGGCGATCGGCCACGGCCAACTTCGTGCGCTTCCACTGGCCGCCGATGATGCGGACCTCGTGGGGCGTGTTGACAGGCACGCGCGTGGCGACGGCGGGTGGTTTCTTCATGCCGCCGAGCTTAACGCCAGCACCAGACTCAAGGCTTGGCGCCCACCACCACGGTGACCATGCGTTCAGGCTGGATGGCCTTCGCGAAGGCGCGCCGGATGTCGGCCACGCTCACCCGTCGCACCTGCTCGGTCCAGGTGTCGAGGTAGTCCAGCGGCAGGCCGTTCCAGGCGATGTTGGCCACGTTGTCGAGCAGCTTGCGGTTGCTGTCGATGCGCAGTGCGAAACCGTTGATGAGGAAGTCCTTGGCCGCCTGCAACTCGGCCTCGCTGGGGCCCTGCGCCACGAAGTTGCGAACCACCTCGCGCGACACCTCGACCGCCTGTGCGGCCTGGTCCGGGCGCGTGGTCAGGCCGATCTGGAACGCACCGGCGTGGCGACCGGGCGCGAAATAGCTGTAGACGCTGTAGCTCAGGCCGCGCTTCTCGCGCACCTCAGTCGTGAGCCGCGAGACAAAGCCACCGCCACCGAGGATGTAGTTGCCCACGAACAGGGGGAAGTAATCCGGATGCGCCCGCGCAATACCGGGTTGACCGATCAGCACCTGGGCCTGGGCCGCATCGAAAGGCAGGCGCTCTTCCACCGCACGGGCCAGGGCCGCCACCTCGGGCACCTCAGGCAAGGCAGTGCACCCATGCGGCTGCACCGCCGCCATCAGCTGGCCCACGATGCGATCGGCGCGCGCGCGATCAATGGCACCGACCATGGTCACTTGTGCGCGGCAGGCCGCCACATGCCGGCGGTAGAAGGATTGCATGTCGGCCACACCGATGGCCTTCAAGGTGTTGGCATCGGTCTGCTGTCCGTAAGGATGGGCGCCATAGACCGCCCGCTCGAACGCCCTGCCCGCATGGGTGCCGGGCCGTGTTTCGGCTTCCTTGAGCGAGGCCAGCATGCGTTCGCGGTCGCGCTGCCAGACGCGCTCGGGCCAGGCCGGGGCAGCGAGCTGGCGCGCAGCCAGTGCCACGGCGCGATCGAGCAGTTCGGGTTCGGTCAGCGTGCGCAGGGAGACGCTGAAGCGGTCGGCGCTGGCCTGCGCGCCGAATTGCGCGCCTAGGTCCACCCAGGCCTCGCTCAACTGGTTCTCGTCCAGCGCGGGCTGGCCGTCGCGCGCGGCCACGCCGTCGGACAGCAGGCCGGCCGTCGCGCTGGCCAGGCCGGCCTGCCGGGCCGGGTCCCGGCGGCTGCCACCGTCGAAATCGACCTGCACGTCGAGCATGGGGATGGACGGGCTGGACACCAGGTAGACGCGCGCACCGCTGGCATGCGTCCAGTGTTCGATGGGGATGGCCGCGCGCGCGGGCAACCCGGCCAGCAGGACCAGCGCGGTCGCGGTCAGCAGCACCCACCGAGCGAGGGAAGGGACGGAAGCAGGGAAGAAAAGGGTCATGTTCACTTCGAGACCGGCTGGGTGGCCGCCACGCGCGAGGCTTCAGGCACCAGCACGGCGGTGTTGAGCTGTTCGTCGGAAAAATAGCGCTGCGCAACCGTCTGGACCTGAGCGGGCGTGACCGCGGCCAGGCGCGCCATGAGCCGTTCGCCGGTGTCCAGACCCATGCCGTTGATCCAGTAGCTGCCGAGCTCTCGCGCCTGGTTCACCACCGAATCCAGCTTGTAGACCTCGCTCGCGGTCCACTGCGTCTTGACACGTCGCAACTCGGCTTCGCTCACGCCTTCTCGTGCGATGCGCGCCACCTCGGCCTTGAGCGCGGCAGCGGCCATGTCGGCAGTCACCCCCCGGGCCGGCACCGCGCTGAGCATGAAGGTCTGCGGACCCCGGCCCATGAGACCGAAGGAGGCACTCGCGCCATCGGCGATGCGCTTGCCGCCCTGGCCAGACCCCTGCACCAGCGCTCGGTCCAGGCGCGCGCCCGCGTAGCCGTCGAGCACGGCGGCCAGCACAGTGAGGGCGAGCGCGTCCTGGCTTTCGCTGCTGTCGTCGTTCAGCCAGCGCGGCGTCTTGTAGACCAGCGCCACCATCGCCTGCTCAGCCACGGCGCGGTATTCCATCCGGCGAGGACCCATCTGGAGCGGTTCTTCGCGCGGCTTGCGCGCCGGTACCGCGCGTGCGGGAATCGCCCCGTAGTGCTTCTGCGCCATCGCAAGCACCTGGGCCACGTCCACGTCACCGGCCACCACCACCGCGGCGTTGGCCGGGCTGTACCACTGCCGGTAGAAGGCGCGCGCGTCGTCGGGCGTCATGGCGTCGAGGTCGCTCATCCAGCCGACGATGGGCCGGCGGTACGGGCTGGCCTGGTAGACCATGGCGTTGAGCGCCTCGAACATGCGCGCGCGCGGAGACTCTTCGGTGCGCTGACGCCGCTCTTCCTTGATGACCTCGATCTCCCGCTTGAACTCCTGGTCGTCCCACTGGTTGCGGGCGAAGCGGTCGGCTTCGAGCTTCATCATGTCTTCCAGGCGCTCGGCGGGCACCTGCTGATGGAAAGCCGTGGCATCGCGGCTGGTGAAGGCGTTCTCGCGGCCGCCCAGCGCAGCCACGCGGCGCGAGAACTCGCCCGGTGCAAGATCGGGCGTGCCCTTGAACATCATGTGCTCGAGCACATGCGCCACACCGGAGGTGCCATCGACCTCGTCCATCGAGCCCACGCGCACCCACAGCATGTGGACCACCGTGGGCGCACGCCGGTCCGGCCGCACGATCAGCGTCATGCCGTTGGCCAGCGTGAAGGACCGCGCTTCGGTGCCGGCCTGGGCGGCCGGCGAGGATGGGGCCGGAACGGGCGCCTGGGCGTTCGCACCGCCGGACAGCGCGAGCACCAGGGCCAGAACCAGAGGGGGGGAAGATGCACCCAGGCGGGCGAAGAGCAGGCGTGGGAAGCGTTTCATAGAATGCAATGGATTCTAGAGAGTCGAAAATGTTCTCGTTCTTCCGCAAAAAAGCCCCCCCACCCGCCCCAACCGCCGCTCCGCCCGCCGAGTTGCCCCCTCCGGCCGCTGCATCGGCACCGTCCCCTGAGCGCGCAGCGCCGCGCCAGGGCTGGCTCGACAAGCTCAAGACCGGCCTGCGCAAGACCGGCAGCGGCATCGCCACCGTCTTCACGGGCACCCAGATCGACGACGCGCTCTATGAGGAGCTGGAGTCGGCCCTGCTGATGGCAGACACCGGCGTGAAGGCGACCACGCACCTGCTGGCCGACCTCAAGCGCCGCGTGAAGGAAAGCAAGACCACCGACCCCGCCGCCGTCAAGGGCCTGCTGGCCGACGCCATCGCGGACCTGCTCGCTCCCTTGCAGAAGCCTCTGGTGATCGGCGAACACAAGCCCACCGTCATCATGGTCGCAGGCGTCAACGGCGCGGGCAAGACCACCTCCATCGGCAAGCTCACGCGCCACCTGGCCGATGGCGGCGCCAGCGTGTTGCTGGCGGCGGCCGACACCTTCCGGGCGGCCGCGCGCGAGCAACTCGCCGTCTGGGCCGATCGAAACACCGTGGAAATCATCACCCAGCAAGGTGGCGACCCGGCAGCCGTGAGCTTCGATGCGGTGACCGCCGGCAAGGCGCGAGGGCGCGATGTGGTGCTGGTCGACACCGCCGGGCGCCTGCCCACGCAGCTACACCTGATGGAAGAGTTGCGCAAGATCAAGCGCGTGGTCCAGAAGGCCGACAGCACCGCGCCGCACGAGGTACTGCTCGTCATCGATGGCAATACGGGGCAGAACGCGCTGCACCAGGTGCGGGCCTTTGATGAGGCCCTGACGCTCACGGGTCTGGTCATCACCAAGCTCGACGGCACCGCCAAGGGCGGCGTGCTGTGCGCCATCGCGCGCGAGAAGCCGGTGCCGGTGTACTTCATCGGCGTGGGCGAGAAGCTCGAAGACCTGGAGACCTTCGACGCGCGTGAATTTGCGCAGGCTCTGCTGGCCTGAGCGCAAGCCGCGTCAATCCCCGGTGTAGTTGCGCCAGCGCCCCATGGCGTTGCGCATGGTGAGCAACTGGCGTTCGAACTTCGGGCAGGCTTCACACAGGGCCATGTGCAGCCGCAGGGCCATGCGCTCCACCAGCGGCAGGGCGCGGTCTTCCCTGGCGATCAGCAGGGCACTGACCTCCTTGCAGGTGCGACGGAGGGGGTACACGGGCTTCATGGGCTTTTTCTGGCGAACCAGTTGAGTTCCAGGCATTCGCGAAGGCGCAGGCGGGCGCGGTGCAACTGGACGTAGAGATTGGTCGGTGTGAGCGACAGTTCCTTACAGATTTCCTCGCTGGACAGCTCCAGCCATTCGCGCATGAGGAACAAGCGTCCCTGAACGGCGGGCAGTTTCTCGGTGCAGGCTTCGAGGATGGCCAGGAACTGACGGCTGCTCAGGTCCTGCTCCGGGTTGCCCCAGTCGGCTGGATTCTCCGCGTAATGACCATCGGCATGGAAGGCCATGTCCTCCAGTGGATCGGCCTGTTCGTCTTCCGAACCGCCAGATGAAGTGACCTCGCGCCGGTGATGGCGCAGGGTATCGATGATTTTGTGCTTGAGGATGCCCACCAGCCAGGTCCTGATTTGCGACCGCTGCTCGAAGCCTTGCGGCCTGGAGAGCGCCGCCAGCAGGGTCTCCGACACCGCGTCCTCGGCCCAGGCTTCGTTTCGAAGCTGCATGCGGGCGAACTTGAGCAGGTACGCGCGCGAACCGGCAACCTGTTGCTCGAACGCGGCGTCGTGGGGTGAGGACATGGACGTGGAGTGTAGTGAAAAGATTCTTCGATGACGCGTAAGAAACCGAAGCACCGACAGACCAAAGAACAACCAGCCAGCAAGGCCACGGTCTGTCGAGGCTTGCGACCTGGTTGCTGTCGCATCTTCTTTTCAACCACCCAGGAGTTTTTCATGAACCAACGCCAACTGATCACCGCCGCTGCCACTTCGCTGATGTCGATGGCCCTGCTGTCTTCTCCCGCCCTCGCCCAGAACGCAGCCAAGGAAAAATGCTTCGGCATCGCCAAGGCGGGTCAGAACGATTGCGCCAACCTTTCGGGCACCCACTCCTGCGCCGGCCAGGCCAAGGTCGACAACGACAAGGGCGAATGGAAGTACGTCCCCGCTGGCACCTGCAAGCAGATGCAGGGCATGACGATGGAAGAAGCCAAGATGGGTGCCAAGAAGTCCTGAGGCTGCAGATTCATCGAACTTTTCCATGACCGCCGCCCACCCTGCCGTCTCCCAACCCACCCGGGCCTGCGAGACAGGCATCGGCTGGCGGCACACCCATTACGCGGCCCTGCTTGAACAACGGCCCGCACTGGACTTCATCGAGGTCCATTCCGAGAACTTCTTTGCGTCGGGCGGTGCCGCGCGTGCGGTGCTGCGCCAGGGGCGCGAGCTCTACCCCGTGAGCCTGCATGGCGTGGGCCTTTCGCTGGGCTCCGCCAGTGGCATCGACCCCCGCCACCTCGACCTGCTTGCGGCCTTGACCCAGGAGATCGAGCCGGTGCGTGTGAGCGATCACGCCTGTTTCGCACAAGGCCTCACATCCAGGGCGGGCATGGTGCATGCATCCGACTTGCTGCCGCTGGCATTCACCCGCGAAGCACTCGATGTGCTGTGCGACAACGTGCAGCGCGTACAGGACCGCCTGCGCCGCCCCATCGCGGTCGAGAACCTGTCGGTCTATGTGCACTGGCTCGCAGCCGATATGGATGAGCCCGATTTCCTCTGCACGCTGGCCCAGCGCACAGGCTGCCAGTTGCTCGTCGACGTCAACAACCTCTACGTGAATGCCCTCAATGCCGAGCTTCCCGACCCCCTGGGCCGCTGCATGGACTGGCTCGACCGCATCGCACCCCACCACGTTGCCGAACTGCATCTTGCGGGGCATGTGCACTGTGGCGACATCGTCATCGATGACCACGGCAGCCGGGTGGCCGAACCGGTTTGGGCGCTGTACCGACATGCGCTGACGCGGTTCGACGCCGTCCCCACGCTGATCGAATGGGACACCGACGTGCCGGCTCTGGACGTGCTCCTTGATGAAGTGATCTGTGCACGCACCCGCGCTGCGCAATCCCTGCACGCCGTGCGGGCACGGGAGACGGCATGAGCACGCTGGCCGCACAACAGCAGGCGCTGCTGGATGCGCTCTTCATGACTGCGCGAGAGCGGCCGGCAAACCCGCTTGAGGCGCTGCTGGTCCCGGGTGGCGCACGGGGCCTGATGGCCTATCGGGCCCACGGCCATGCGCTGGCCGAGCGTGTGCTGCAGGCGGCGTATCCGGTGCTCGCTGCGTTCATCGGTGGCGAGAACTTCGCGATGCTGGCAAGGGCACTCTGGCACGCACATCCGCCCCGTTGCGGCGACCTGGCCCTGTGGGGCGACGCCCTGCCCGAGTGGCTTGGCTCGCTCGAATCACACGCGCACCCGCCTTGTCTGTCCGACCTCGCACGCGTGGAATGGGCGTTGCATCAGGCCACCAGCGCGCGCGACGTTTTCATCGATCTCCCCAGCTTCGAGCGCCTCACGCAGGAAGACCCGCGAGGCCTCGGGCTTCGGCTCGCGCCCGGCACGGCCGTGATCGCGAGTCGCTGGCCTGTGGTGAGCCTGATGCAGGCGCACCGCGAGCACACGCCCAGCATGACCGACGCGGGCCAGCGCCTGCGCGATGGCGTGGCCGAGTGCGCGCTGGTCTGGCGCCAGGGCATGCGTCCCCGCCTGTCGGATTGCACATCCGCAGAGGCCCCCTGGCTGGAGGCCCTGGTGGCTGGATCGCCGTTGCCCAACGCCTTGACCGCCGTCGCCGGCACGGATTTCAACCTCGGCGACTGGCTGCCCCGTGCCGTGCAACAAGGTCTGGTGCTCGGCGTGGTCTCCGTCCCACCTTCAACCCAGGAATCACCATGAACTCACCCACCTTCCTGCAGCGCGCCTTGGCAATCTGGTCCGGCGTCTCTCACACGCTCGATCTCGCGCGCCCCGCCGCGGCGCTGGCTGCGCGCCTGTACCTGGCGCAAGTCTTCTTTCTCTCGGGCCTGACCAAGATCCGCGACTGGGACACCACCTTGCTGCTGTTCACCGAGGAATACCGGGTGCCGCTGCTGTCGCCATCGATCGCAGCGGTGGCAGGCACCGCCGGCGAGCTGGTGTTGCCGGTGCTGTTGTTGCTGGGCCTGGCCGGGCGCTTCGCCGCGCTCGGACTGTCGGTCGTCAACGTGGTGGCGGTGATCAGCCTCGCCGACATCGCGCCAGCCGCCCTGCAGCAACACATCACCTGGGGCGTCCTGCTGGCCGCCCTGGCGCTCTACGGGGTGGGCAAGTGGTCGCTGGACGGTGTCTGGATCCACCCGAGGCTGGCTGCCCGAGCTTGACGCCAGGCTGGAGCAGGTGCGCCCTTATCTATACTTCCTGCTCCACCCTCTCCTCTCCACACCACCCGCCATGAGTCCTGCCACCGCCTGGCTGGAAGCCGCGTTCCTGGGACTGATCCAGGGACTCACCGAATTCCTCCCCGTCTCGTCCAGCGCCCACCTGCGCATCATCGGCCCGATGCTGCCCTCGGGCGGCGACCCCGGCGCGGCCTTCACCGCCATCACGCAGATCGGCACCGAGGCGGCCGTGCTGCTGTACTTCCGGCACGACATCGTGCGCATCTTCCTGGCCTGGTGGGCCTCGCTCACGCAGCCCGCGCGGCGCCAGGACCCGGACGCCCGCATGGGCTGGTTGATCATCATCGGCTCGGTACCCATCGTGGTGCTGGGCCTGCTGTTCAAGGACGCGATCGAAGGTTCGCTGCGCAACCTGTACATCACGGCCACCATGCTGATCGTCTTCGCGCTCATCCTCGCGGCGGCCGACCGTTTTGGCCGGCGCGAACGCACACTGGACCGGCTCACCTGGAGCCATGGCCTGCTGTTCGGCCTGGCCCAGGCCATGGCGCTGATTCCGGGGGTGTCGCGCTCGGGTGGCACCATCACCGCCGGTCTGATGATGGGCTACACACGCGAGGCCGCTGCGCGCTACTCGTTCCTGCTGGCCATTCCTGCGGTGATGGGCTCGGGCTTCTACCAGTTGCTGCGAAGCTGGCAACACGGCAGCCCGGTGGCACCCGGCCCCACCGCACTGGCCACGCTGATCGCCTTCGGCGTGGGCTATGGCGTGATCGTGGTCTTCCTCAAACTGGTGTCCACGCGCAGCTACATGCCCTTCGTGTACTACCGCATCGTGCTGGGCCTGCTGGTCTTCGGCCTGCTCGGCGCGGGCGTGTTGAGCGCCCATTGAGTCCGTCCCACACCGGTTACTGGTCGCAGCGCTGGCACGGCATGGCGCCCTGGCGCACGCTCTTCTGGCGCGACATGGTGGCCGTGGGCAGCACCATCAACCTCTTCACAGGCTTCGCCGCCCTTTTCCTGATATCCCAGGGCCAGTCCATCGCCTGGGCGCTGGCGGTGCACTTCTCCCCGGTACCCTACAACGCCTTCCTGGTGCGCTCGCTGTGGCTCGCGCGCGAAAGGCCGAACTGGGTGATGCCCGCAGCGGCGGCCTGGTTTGCTGCCATGCTCGTGCTCTGAACGAACACCGTTGCGGCCGGAGCCGACCAGGGGTTCACACCGGGCTACCGGCGGTCACTGCCGGGAGGGCAGTCCCTGGGTAGACTTGGTCCAGCCGTTCTGCTGCCACACCATGCAAGCCTCAACCCCTTTCCGCCTCCTGGGCCCGCTGCTGCTGACCACCCTGGCCAGCATCGCCCTGGCCCAGACCCCCGCCCCCGCCACCAGCACGGAAAAGCGCCACCCCTGGCAGACTCCACCCCCTCGCCTCACGGCAGAGGCCTACTTCACGAACCTCAAGGACGGGGACCGCATTGAAACGCCTTACCTGCTGAAGTTCGGGCTCTCTGGTGGCTGGGGCCTGGCGCCCATCGCACAGGCGGGCCGGGCCCGCAGCGGTCACCATCACCTGCTGGTCAATCGCGACCTGCCGCTGAACTTCAAGGAAGCGCTGCCGTTCAACGATCAGTACATCCACTTCGGCAAGGGGCAGATGGAGACCGTGCTCACGCTCGAGCCCGGCACCTACACCCTGCGCATGCTGCTGGCCGACCAGAAGCACCTGCCGCACTTCGTCTACAGCAAACCGGCCACGATCACCGTCACGAAGAAGAACGCCGTCGATCCGGCGATGCTCTCCGTCAAGGGCCTCGGCCTTGGCCTGGAAGGCCCGGTGGTGAAGACGCCATTTCGCGTGCAGTTCCACGCCTCGGCGCTCAACGTGGCCCACCAGGCACAGAAGATCCCCGACACCGGGCATTTCCGCCTGACCGCCACGCCGGCCACCGGCTCGGGCGCGCCGACCGTGCTCGATTTCCCCGAGGGCCAGACCGAGGTGTGGCTGGCACCGCCGGTCGGCAGCTACAACCTGCGGCTGGAGATGGTGGACAACATCGACCCCGCGAAACGCCTGACCGGCCCGGCCACGGCGAGCGTGCGCGTCGAATAGGGACGCCTCAGCAACCGAGCTGGTCGGCCAGGTCCATCAGGTCGCGGGCGTGCAGGGTGTTGGCCGCATCGGGTGATACGTCCTTTGGCCGTGCAGCACCGAACTCCAGCGGGCGCTCCACGTAAGCCGTGGCCAGACCACAGGCACGGGCCGCGGCCAGGTCGTCGTGGTGTGCGGCCACCAGCATCACTTGTCCCGGCGCCACGCGGAACACGTCGGCCACGCCCAGGTAGGTGCGCGGATCGGGCTTGTACGCGTGGAACACCTCGGCAGAAAGCACACAGTCCCAGGGCAGGCCCGCACGCTTGGCCATGTGGGTCAGCAAGCCCAAGTTGCCATTCGACAACGAGCAGATGGTGTGGCGCGTCTTCAGGCGCTGGAGACCGCACACCGTGTCGGGCCACGGGTCCAGCCGGTGCCACACGCGATTGAGGTGATCGCGCTCGGCCTCACCGAGATGCGCCAGTCCGAAGCGCGGCAGCAGCTCGTCCAGGATCATGCGGTGCAGGTCATCGATGCGCGTCCACCCCAATTCGCCCGATCGCACGCGCTGCATCGCCGGCTGGTAGCCCGCGCGCCAGGCCAGCGCAAAGGCATCGCCATCCACCTGCGGGTACAGGCCCTGCACCTCGCGCGCGATGCTTCCGTGCCAGTCGACGACGGTGCCGAAGACGTCGAAGGCGAGGATCGGCGTGGCTGTCATCCGCGTGCCTTGATCGCCATGACCTCGATCTCGATCTTCATTCCACTTGCAGGCGGACGCCGTCGGCGCGCGCCGCCACAATCTCGCCGACTTCAGCGGCCACGGCAAAGCCGTGGTGTTCGAACACCGCCAGGACCTCACCCACCGCTTCGGGCGCACAGGCCACCAACAGGCCGCCGCTGGTCTGCGGGTCGGACAGCAGCGCCTGATCGACCGGCTGCAGTGCGCGGCCGAGGGCCACCTCGTGGCCGTAGGCGGCCCAGTTGCGGCCTGAGGCACCGGTCACCATGCCGGCACCGGCCAGCTGACGCACGCCGTCGATCAGGGGCACGCGTTCCATGTGGATGCGCACCGTGGTGTTCGAGCCACGCGCCATCTCCAGCGCGTGGCCGGCCAGGCCAAAGCCGGTCACGTCGGTGAGCGCGTGCACGCCATCGAGCGCGGCCAGGTCGGGGCCGGGGGTGTTCAGCTTCGTGGTGTTCGCGATCATCTGCGCGTAGCCCTCGGGCGGCAGCGCGTCCTTCTTGAGCGCGGCCGAGAGCACGCCCACACCCAGCGGCTTGCCCAGGACCAGGCGGTCGCCCACCTTCGCATCGGCGTTGCGCCTGACGCGCGCGGGGTGCACCAGGCCCAGCGCGACCAGGCCATAGATCGGCTCCACCGAATCGATGGTATGGCCACCGGCGATGGGAATGCCGGCCTCGCGGCACACACTTTGCCCGCCCGCCAGGATCCGGCCGATGGTCTCGGTGGACAGCACGTTGATCGGCATGCCCACCAGGGCGAGCGCCATGATGGGGGTGCCTCCCATGGCGTACACGTCGCTGATGGCATTGGTGGCGGCGATGCGGCCGAAGTCGAACGGGTCGTCGACGATGGGCATGAAGAAATCGGTGGTGGCGATCAACGCCTGATGGTCGTTGAGCCGGTAGACGGCCGCGTCATCGGCGGTCTCGATGCCCACCAGCAGTTCGGCGGGCAGCGGCATCGCGCTGGTGCCTTTGAGAATTTCGCTGAGCAGACCCGGGGCAATCTTGCAACCGCACCCGCCGCCGTGCGAGAGGCTGGTGAGACGGGGTTCCTGGCGGGCGGAGAAAGGCAGAGAGGCGTTCATGGTGGGCATCACGTGTAGGACGCCCATTGTGCGACAGCCCTCAGGCCGGCGCCCAGAACACGCTGAACCAGCCCTGCTCGTCGGTCCAGTGCCGCGCCTGACCGAATCCCGCTTGCTGCAGCAGCACCTGAAAGGCCGCTGGCTCCCATTTGTAGGAGTTCTCGGTGTGCAGCCGCTCCCCTGCAGCAAAGCGGCGCTCGCCACCGGGCCAGCGCACGGTCTGCGGGCCCATGGCCTGCAGGTGCATCTCGATGCGCGAGAGCTCGGCGTTGAACAGGCCGACGTGGCGCCAGGCAGCGGGCGCGAAGTCGGCGCCGAGCAGGCGGTTCACATGCAGCAGCAGGTTGCGGTTGAACGCGGCGGTAACGCCCAGCGCATCGTCGTAGGCCGGTTCGAGCACCTCGCGCGGCTTGACACGGTCCACGCCGATCAGCAGGCCGCTGCCCGGGCCACCTGCGGCGCACACCTCGTGTGCCTGGCACAACAGCGCGAGCGCTTCTTCGGGCATGAAGTTGCCGATGCTTGAGCCCGGGTAGAAGACACACCGCGCTTGATCGGCCAGCGCGCGATCGGCCAGCCACCGGCTGGCCGTGGCACCGAGGGCAAAGCGCTGTGAGAAATCCATGCCCAGGCCGAGCATGGGCATGTCGGGGTGGCGCTGCTGCAGGGCGGCGAGCGTGTCGCGCAGGTAGTCCACCGAGATGTCGACCGGCACGTACGCGGCGGGCTGCAGCACCGGGAACAGGCGAGCGGCCTTTTCGCAGCTGCCAGCGCCGAGATCGATCATCACGGCGCCCTCGGGCACGTGGCGGGCCATGTCGGCACCGTGGCGGGCCAGAACGGCCGCCTCGGTGCGCGTGGGGTAGTACTCGGGCAGATCGGTGATGGCGTCGAACAGGCGCGAGCCGAGCGCGTCGTAGAGGAATTTCGGCGCGATGCGCGGCGGCGTCTCGCGCAGGCCAGCGAGCAACTCGGCCTGCACCACGCGGGCGGCAGGCAGCTCGAACTGGACGAACTGGGGCGTGGTGCTGGTGTTCTGCATGAGATGTGCCTCAAAGGTTGCGGGCCAGACGCAGCCCGCTGAACTGCCATCGTGCTTCGGTGGGGAAGAAATTGCGGTAACTGGCGCGAATGTGCGAAGCGGGGGTGGCGCAGGAACCGCCGCGCAACACGTACTGGTTGACCATGAACTTGCCGTTGTACTCACCGACCGCCCCTTCGGCGGGCTGGTAGCCGGGATACGCCGCGTAGCTGCTGGAGGTCCACTCCCACACGTCGCCGTACATCTGCACGAGGCCGCTGCCGGCGTGGCGAGCGGGCATGGGGTGCAGGGCGTTGCCATCCTGCAGGTTGCCCTGCACGGGCAGGGGGGCTGCAGCGGCCTCCCATTCGGCCTCGGTGGGCAGGCGTGCACCCGACCAGCGGGCGAAGGCATCGGCCTCGAAATAGCTGATGTGCGTCACCGGCGTGTGCGGATCCAGCGGCATCTCGCCATGCAGCGTGAACACCGTGGGCAGCGCCCCGGCGTCGGGCGGCAAGGTCCAGTACAGCGGGGCACGGATGCCTTGCGAGCGCACCCAGTCCCAGCCGGCGGCCAGCCACCAGCGCGGCTCCCGGTAACCGCCGTCCTGCACGAAGGCCAGCCACTCGCCGTGCGTGACCAGCCGATTCATCAGCGCATGGGGTTCGATCCACTGGCGATGGCGCGGTGTCTCGTTGTCGAACGCAAACCCGCGCCCGTCGTGGCCCACCTCCACCAGCCCGCCCTCGAACTCGATCCACGCGGGCGCCACCTGCACCACCGGGCTCAGCGGCCAGGGGCGGTGGTAGGCGGGCCGCAAGGGGTTGATGGAGAGCAGGTGCTTCACGTCGGTGAGCAGCAGTTCCTGGTGCTGCTGTTCGTGCTGCAGGCCCAGCGCGATGAGCTTCAGCGCGGCCTCGGGGACACCGTGGGCGATCAATCGTGCGATGCGTGCATCCACGTCTTCGCGCCAGCGCCACACCTCGGCCAGATCGGGGCGGGTGAGCAGGCCGCGTTGCGGCCTCGAGAACGGCTCGCCCACGCCCTGGTAGTAGCTGTTGAAGAGCACCCGGAACGCGGGGTTGAAGGGCTTGAAACCCGGCTCGAAGGCTTCGAGCACGAAGGTCTCGAAGAACCACGTCACGTGGGCGAGGTGCCACTTCACCGGGCTCGCGTCGGGCATGGACTGGGCCTGGCAATCCTCCGGCGACAGCGGCGCCGCCAGGGCCCGGCTGCGCGCCCTCACCTCGGCGTAATGGGCCGCCAGCGGATGGGGCGCAGAAAGGGGTGAGGGTTGGGCTTGCATGGGATCAGGTTCCAGGTCGAAGTCGCAGCAACTGGCCGTTGCTGTCGTCGGTCAGCAGGTAGATGAAGCCGTCCGGGCCTTCGCGCACGTCGCGCACGCGCTGGCCCAGGTTGGGCAACAGTTTTTCTTCACGCACCACCCGGTCGCCATCGAGCACCAGGCGCGCCAGGTAGCGGAACTTGAGCGAGCCCACCAGCAGGTTGCCCTGCCATTCCTTGCCGTAACGATCGCTTTTCACGAAGGCCATGCCCGAGGGTGCAATGGACGGTTTCCAGAACAGCAGCGGCGGCTCGAGCCCGGGTTTGCTGGTGATGCCATCACCGATGCGGCCGCCGCCGTAGTTCTCGCCGTGCGTGACGACGGGCCAGCCGTAGTTCTTGCCCGCGGCGGTGATGTTGATCTCGTCGCCGCCCTGCGGACCGTGCTCGATGGTCCAGAGGCGACCGTCCGGCGCCAACGCGGCACCTTGTACGTTGCGATGCCCCAGGCTCCAGATTTCCGGCAAAGCCCCGACGGTGCCCACGAACGGGTTGTCGGCCGGCGCGCTGCCGTCGGGCTGCACGCGCACCACCTTGCCGTGGTGGTTGTCCAGCGTCTGCGCATCGGCCATGCGCTGAAAGCGGTCACCCAGCGCGAGAAACAGGTGACCATCGTCGGTCTGTGCGATGCGGCAGCCGAAATGCAGGCGGCTGCTGACCTTGGGCTTCTGGCTGAAGATCACCTTCACGTCTTCCAGCGCCTGTGCATCGGCCGACAGGCGGGCCGAAGCCAGCGCCGTGGAGTTGCCCGAACCGGCCGCGCCAGGCTCGGCGTAGCAGAAATGCACGGTGCGGTTGCGCGCGAAGTCGCGGTCGGCCACCAAGTCGAGCAGGCCACCCTGCCCCACCGCGTCCACCCGGGGCACGCCCTGGAGCGGTTCGCCCACGCGGCCGTCGGCGCCGATCACGCGCATGCGGCCCGGGCGCTCGGTCACCAGCATGCGGCCCTCGCCGATGAAGGCCAGGCCCCAAGGGTTCTGCAGGCCCTGGGCAACGACTTCGGTGGAGACTGCGGTGGGGGTGGCCGGCGTTTGCGCATGCACAGCAACGGCAAACAGCGTGCCTGCGATGGCGAGCGGGAACAACGAAGCGGCGAGCGGGCGTTTCAAGGTCATGTCGAGGTCTGGGACAAAGTGGGCGACCCGGTTGGTGTGCTCATGCGCCGCAGGGTTCCCCCTTCCTCATCCGAACGGCCGCACGCCGAACAGCCAGCCATGCACCCAGAGGGCGAACACCGCGTACAGCCCCAGGCCGCCCACGAACGCGATCGCATCGTTGACCGGACTCGCCGGTGCGGTCGGTGCGCTGCGCAACAGACCGGCGGCCGCGCGGCGTTTCACCGAGATCCGGTCGGCCACGGCCCAGGCGAGAAAGCCACCGAACAGCCACACATCGGCCAGCGTGCCATTGGCCAGCAGATGCGCCAGCGCCCAGAATTTCACCGCGAGCAGCATGGGGTGCCGGGCCGCCCGTTGCACACGGCCGGGCAGATAGGCGGCGATCAGCAGCACGAACACGGGCACCATGAGCAACGCGGCGAGGTGCCGCAGGCCGGTGGGAGGCGTGTACAGCAGCACTTGGGCTTCGCGCGCCAGGCCATAGCCCCAGACGATGAGCCCGAGGCCGGCAAAGGAGATCAGCGTGTACAGGCCTTTGAACCCACCTTCACCCAGGCGTTGTGCCAAGGCATGGCGCCCTTGGGGCGACACGATGGACACGGAATGCACACCCAGGAACAGCACCAGTCCCACGATCAACCAGGCCATGACGTCTCCTCTTGCTGACGTGGCACCGGCCGATCCGACGCCACGTTGGCAAGGGCACTGTAGCGCCGATGGCGCGCGGGTCAACCCGGTGGCGTCGCGGGAGCATTGGCGACGCTGCCCGTCATGCGGGGCTGTCGGGCTGGGCGCGTCGCAGGCGTTCGCGGCTGTTGGACAGGTGCAGCCGCATGGCCTTGCGTGCAGCCTCCGCGTCGTGCTGGCGGATGGCCTGGTAGATGTTCTGGTGCTCGCCATGCACCCGCTTCAGGTAGGCCAGGCGGCCTTCGGGCGCGCTGCTCGCGGTGTTGAGCCGGGTGCGCGGAATGATCATGGTGCCGAGGTAGGTCATGAGGTCGGCGAAGTGGCGGTTGCCGGTGGCGCGCGCCACCTCCATGTGGAACTGGAAGTCCGAGGGCACGGCGTCGGACGACTCGGCGATGGAGGCCTCGAAGGCGGCCAGCGCAGCCGCCATGTTCTGCAGGTGGCTGTCGTCGCGGCGCTGCGCGGCCAGGCTGGCGGCCTCGCTCTCCAGGCTGATGCGCAGTTCGAGCAGCGAGATCACGTCGGCCACGGTGGCGAAGTCTTCCGGCGCGACGCGGAAGTTGCTCTGCTCGGGCGGCGCCATCACGAAGGTGCCGATGCCATGGCGCGTCTCCACCAGGCCCGAGGCCTGCAGGCGCGAGATGGCCTCGCGGACCACGGTGCGGCTGACCTCGAAGCGCCCCATCAACTCGGATTCGGTGGGCAGCTTGTCGCCCGTCTGCAGCCGGCCTTCGCGCACGTCGGCCGCCAGCGTATCGACGATCTCGGGCACCAGGCCGCGCTGGCGGCGGGGACGCATCAGCGGCGTGGCCTCACGGTCTAGGGTTTTCACTGAGAGCATGGTTTTTTCCTTGACACGCCATTCTCGCCTTCACACAATCCGCCCAAGTTGTCTGACAACCGACAACAGACAACGGAAGTTGAGCGGACTGTAACAAACCACCCGGCAAAGTCCAAGCCCTTTTCTCCCGCCAGCGCCCACCTCATGGAAACCACGCTCAAGACCCATCACCGCCTGCTGCTCACCGGTGCCGCCGGCGGCCTGGGCACCGCCCTGCGCACGCGCCTCAAGGCCAACTGCGAGGTGCTGCGCCTGTCCGACAAGGCCGGCCTGGGCAACGCGCAGGCCAGCGAGGAAATCGTGCAGGCCGATCTCGCCAACGCCGACGAAGTCGATGCCATGGTGAAGGGTGTGGACGCCATCGTGCACATGGGTGGCATCTCGGTGGAGGCGCCTTTCGCCGCCATCCTGCAGGCCAACATCCTCGGCGCCTACCACCTCTACGAAGCGGCCCGGCGGCACGGTGTGAAGCGCATCGTGTTCGCCAGCTCGAACCACGTGACCGGCTTCTACAAGCAGAGCGAGACCATCCACGCCGACCACCCGCCCCGCCCCGACGGCTTCTACGGCCTGAGCAAGGCCTTTGGCGAAGACCTGGCCCGCCTGTACTTCGACCGCCATGGCATCGAGACCGCCTGCGTGCGCATCGGCTCCTCGTTCCCCGAACCGAAGGACCGCCGCATGCTCGCCACCTGGCTGAGCTTCGACGACCTGCACCGCCTGATCGGCGCTTGCCTGAGCACGCCCGTGCTGGGCCACAGCATCGTCTTCGGCATGTCCGACAACGCCGTGACCTGGTGGGACAACAGCCGCGCGCGCCACATCGGCTACGTGCCACGCGACACCTCCGACGTCTTCCGCGAGGCCGTCTACGCGAGAACCAGCGCGCCGGACCTCAACGACCCGGCCGCCATCTACCAGGGTGGGGCCTTCGTCAAGGCCGGACCCTTCTGAACATGAACACGCAGGCCGAGCTGCTGATCGACGCACGCAATGGCGTGGGCGAGAGCCCGGCCTGGGATGCGCAACGGCAGTGCCTGTTCTGGGTGGATATCCCCGGCCGCTCGCTCTGGTGCTGGAACGCCGGCACCGGCCAGTCGCGCCATTGGCCAACGCCGGAAATGACCGGTTGCATCGCGCTGGCCCGCGGCAGCGAGGCGACCCCGCACGGCCGCTGGGTGGCCGGCATGGAGACCGGCGTGGCCGTGCTCACGCCACAGGACGACGGCACGGTGGCGATGGAAAGTCTGGCGGCCGTGCAGCACCCGCAGGGCGGCATGCGCTTCAACGACGGCCGCTGCGACCGGCAAGGCCGCCTGCGCGCCGGCACCATGGTGTCGGACATGTCGCTGGCCGCCACGGCTGGCAGCGTCTACGCCGTCGACGGCGGCGAATTGCGTCCCGTGCTCGGCGGCCTGATCACCCCCAACGGCATGGCCTACAGCCCCGACGGCCGGACGATGTACCTGTCGGATTCGCACCCGAACGTGCAGACCATCTGGGCCTTTGACTACGACATCGACACCGGCACGCCGCACCGGCAGCGTGTGTTCGTCGACATGAAGCCCCTGCCCGGCCGGCCCGACGGCGCAGCCGTGGACGAGGACGGCGCCTACTGGATCTGCGGTAACGACGCCGGCCTGGTGCACCGCTTCACCCCGGACGGCCGGCTCGACCGGTCGATCGCGGTGCCGGTGAAGAAGCCCGCGATGTGCGCCTTCGGCGGCCCGGGGCTCGACACCCTGTTCGTCACCTCCATCCGGCCCGGCGGCGATCTCTCCGATCAGCCACTGGCCGGTGGCGTGTTCGCGCTGCGCCCCGGTGCACGCGGACTGCTTGAGAAGCCCTGCGAATTCTGACAAGAGGCATCAAGCCCCCTTCATTGGTCCCGTTCCATCCACCCAACGCCAACCCTGAGGAAGACATGAAACTGCAACCTGCCCTGATCGCCGCGGCGGCGTGCGCCGCCCTGAGCGCCCAAGCTGCCGAGTTCCGCTCGGCCGACATCCACAACGCCGACGACTACCCCACCGTGGCCGCCGTCAAGCACATGAGCGAACTGCTGGAGAAGAAGAGCGGCGGCAAGCACAAGATCAAGGTGTTCAACAAAGGGGCGCTGGGCACCGAGAAGGAAACCATCGACCAGGTGAAGATCGGCGCGCTGGAGATGACGCGCGTGAACATCAGCCCGATGAATTCGATCTGCCAGAAAACGCAGGTGCCCACCATGCCGTTCCTGTTCAGTTCGGTGGAGCACATGCGCAAGACGCTCGACGGCCCGATCGGCGAGGAAATCCTGAAGTCGTGTGAAGAGCAAGGCTATGTGGGCCTGGCGTTCTACGACAGCGGCGCCCGCTCCCTGTATTCGAAGAAGCCGATCAAGACGGTGGCCGACGTGAAAGGCTTGAAGGTGCGTGTGCAGCAGTCCGAACTTTGGGTGGCGCTGATCGGTGCCATGGGCGGCAACGCCACGCCCATGCCGTTCGGCGAGGTCTACACCGGCCTGAAGACCGGTCTGATCGACGCGGCAGAAAACAACATTCCCTCCTTCGAATCCACCAAACACTACGAGTCGGCCAAGTACTACTCGCGCACCGAACATTCGATGGCGCCGGAAATGCTGCTCATGTCCAAAGTCGTCTGGGACAAGCTGCCCAAGGCGGAACAGGAGATGGTGCGCTCGGCGGCCAAGGAATCGGTGGCCTTCCAGCGCAAGAAGTGGGACGAGCAGGAGGCCAAGTCGCTGGCCGCCGTGAAGGCGGGTGGCGCCGAGATCGCGGAGGTGGACAAGAAGTCCTTCCAGGCCGTGATGGGGCCGGTCTACGAGAAGTTCATGACCACACCGGATCTCAAGCGCCTGGTCAAGTCGATCCAGGACGCCAAATAGCCCCAGGCGGCTTCGCGCCGCCATCTCAGCGCTCGACGGGATCGGCGCAGCAGGAGAACCCATGTACACCAAGCTCTGCGCCGGCCTGTCCCGGCTCAGCCTGATGCTCGCCGTGGTCGGCCTGATCGCGCTCGTGCTGTGTGTTCAGTACCAGGTGATTGGCCGATACGTCATGAACGACACCCCCACCTGGGCCGAAGCGCTGGCGCTTCTCCTCGTGCTCTACGTGACCGCGCTCGGCGTGGCCGTGGGGGTGCGCGATGCGGGCCACATCGGCCTTGAATCCATGGTGGCGCTGCTGCCCGAGCGCTTGCGCCAATGGGTCGAATTGCTCATTCACCTGCTGGTGGGCACCTTCGGCGCGATCATGGTCTACGGCGGGTGGATCTGGGCCCAGGCGAAATGGAGCCAGGTCAAGCCCCTGCTGGGGGTGAGCGAAGCCATGGACTACATCCCGCTGATGATCGCGGGGGTGCTCATCGTGATGTTCTCGATCGAGCATTTCGTGGCGCTTCTGCGCGGCCAGACCGTGGAGCCCGCATGGAACTGACCATCCTTGCCGTCAGCTTCACGCTGCTGCTGCTCATCGGCGTACCAGTGGCGTTTGCCATCGGCCTCTCGTCCGTCGTGACCATCATCGCTGCAGGCCTACCGGTGGCTCTGGTGTTCCAGAAGATGGTGGGCGGCATGCAGGTGTTCAGTTTCCTGGCCATCCCGTTCTTCGTGTTTGCCGGCGAGCTGATGCTGTACGGCGGCATCGCCGACCGCATCGTGCGCTTTGCCAACAGCCTCGTGGGCCACGTGCGCGGCGGCCTGGGCATGAGCAACGTGCTCGGCTGCACCATCTTCGGCGGCGTGGCCGGCTCCCCGCTGGCCGACGTCTCTGCCATTGGCTCGGTCATGATTCCGTTGATGAAAAAGGAAGGGTACGACGCGGACTATGCGGTCAACGTCACGACCCACGCAGCGCTGGTCGGTGCCATCATGCCGACCTCGCACAACCTCATCATCTTCACGCTGGCGACCTCGGGCATTGCTTCCGTCAGCGTGATCAGCCTCATGCTCGCCGGCCTGCTGCCCGCGGTGCTGCTCACGGTGTGCAATCTCGCTGCGGCCTACTGGGTTGCGATCCGGCGCGGCTACCCGGTGCGCGGCGGCGGTTTCGTCGGATGGAACATCGTGCTGGCCGCCTTCCTGGCCTCCATCCCCGGCTTGCTGGTGGTGGTGATCATCCTCGTCGGCATTCTGTCGGGCGCCTTCACGGCCACGGAGTCGGCTTCCATTGCCGTGGCCTGGGCGCTGTTCATCACCACGGTGGTGTACCGCTCGCTGACCTGGCCCAACTTCCTGAAAGCCTGCGCCAAGGCTTGCAAGACCACGGGTGTGGTGCTGCTCCTGATCGGCATCTCGGCCGCCTTCGGCTACTTCATGGCCCTCTACGAGGTACCACAGGTCACCGGCGAGCTCATGAAGTCGGTGTCGGACAAGCCCTGGGTGATCTTTCTCATGATCAACCTGCTTCTGTTCGTGCTGGGCACCTTTCTCGACATGGCCGCCACCATCCTGATCTGCACACCGATCTTCCTGCCGATCGCGATGCAGTACGGCATGGACCCGACGCAGTTCGGCATCGTGATGCTGATCAACTGCGCGCTCGGCCTCAACACCCCACCGGTGGGCTCGGTCCAGTTCGTGGGCTGCGCCATCGGTGGCATCTCGGTGGGACAGGTGATGCGCACCATCGCACCCTTCTACGGCGCCCTCGGCATCTGCCTGATGCTGGTCACCTACGTCCCCGCGTTTTCGCTCTGGCTGCCCAGCCTCTTCAAATGAACCCCAAGGAGATCACCATGTCATTGAACCGCAGACAACTTCTGGCCACCACCGCCGCCCTCGCGGCCGTGGGCCTGCCCGCGCACGCGCAGAGCTTTCCCAACAAGCCGGTGAAGATCATCGTGCCCTACCCGCCCGGCGGCTCCTCGGACATCATCGCCCGCGCCATCAGCCAGCCACTGTCCGAAGGCCTGGGCCAGTCGGTCATCGTCGAGAACCGCCCGGGCGCCAACGGCAACCTGGGTGCCGACCTGGTGGCCAAGTCGGCACCCGATGGCCACACCCTGCTGCTGTGCGACGTGGGTGCGCTGGCGATCAGCCCCTCGGTCTACACCAAGCTGTCGTTCGATCCCGGCAAGGACCTGCGGGGCGTCACCATGCTCGCGTACTCGCCGCACATGCTGGCGGTGCACCCTTCGGTCAAGGCCAACAACCTCAAGGAACTCGTGGCCCTGTCCAAGACCACCGACCTGAACTTCGCGGTCACGGCAGTCGGCAGTGCGCCGCACGTGGCGGGCGTGGCGGTGGAACGCGCGACCGGCGCCAAGTGGATCTATGTGCCTTACAAGGGTGGCTCGCAGGCCGTGACCGATACCGTGGCCGGCCAGACCCAGGTGATCATGAACGGCATGCTCGCCACGCTGCCGCACGTGCAGAGCGGGCGCCTCAAGGTGCTGGGCATCTCGAAGAAGACGCGCATGCCGCTGGTGGGTGAGGTGCCCACGCTGGCCGAGCAGGGCGTCACCGATTTTGAATCGGGCACCTGGCAGGGTGCGCTGGTGGCGAATGGCACGCCGGCGGCCATCATTGCGCGCCTCAACGCCGAGCTGATCAAGGCCATCCGCAGCCCTGACGTGCGCGCACGCCTGACCGGGCAAGGCGCCGAAGTGGTCACCATGCAGTCGGCCGAGCAGGACCGCTTCTTCGAGCGTGAGCGCAAGCGCTGGGCCGAGGTGGTGGCACAGGCCAACATCAAGCTCGACTGAGTTCTGACCATCGCAGAGGACCGCACGTGAATCCCGAGGATCTCAAATCCATCGTGGGCAGAGGCCTGCTTTCGTTTCCCGTGACCGACTTCGATGGGCAGGGCGACTTCAACGCCAGTGGCTATGCGGCGCGGCTGGAGTGGCTGGCGCCCTATGGCGCCAGCGCGCTGTTCGCGGCCGGCGGCACGGGCGAGTACTTCTCGCTCAGTGGCCCCGAGTACAGCGACGTCATCAGGACCGCCGTGAACACCTGCCATGGCAAGGTGCCCATCATCGCGGGGGTCGGTGGCCCCACCCGCACGGCGATGGCGCACGCACAGGAAGCCGAGCGGCTGGGCGCGCATGGCGTCCTCCTGCTGCCCCACTACCTCACCGAGGCAGGCCAGGAGGGCCTGATCGCGCACGTGGAGCAGGTCTGCAAGAGCGTGAAGTTCGGCGTGATCGTCTACAACCGCAACGTCTGCAAGCTCACGCCCGAGTCGCTCGCGATCCTCGCGGACCGCTGCCCCAACCTGATCGGGTTCAAGGACGGCGTGGGCGACATCGAGCTCATGGCGTCCATCCACCTGAAGATGGGCGAGCGCTTCTCCTACCTGGGTGGCCTGCCCACGGCCGAGGTGTACGCCGCGGCGTACAAGGCCCTGGGCACGCCGGTGTACTCGTCGGCGGTGTTCAACTTCATCCCGAAGACCGCCATGGCATTCTTCGATGCGGTGCGCACCGACGACCACGCCACCCAGCACCGCTTGCTGAAGTCGTTCTTCATGCCCTACCTCGACATCCGCAACAAGGGACCGGGCTACGCGGTGAGCATCGTGAAAGCCGGCGCGGCCCTGGTGGGGCACGGCGCCGGCCCGGTGCGCGCGCCCTTGACCGACCTCAAGCCTGCGGAAATGGAACGCCTCGCCACGTTGATTCACGCACTCGGCCCACAATGAGGCCGATGAGTCCCACTGCATTTCCCGACCTGCTCGACCCGACCCGCTTCCATGGCCAAGTGGACGGCCGGCCCACCAGCCTTCATTTCCTGCGCAATGCGAACGGCATGGTGGTCGCCATCACCAACCTCGGCGCCAAGGTGCTGCAGATCGTGGTGCCGGATCGGGCGGGTGTGCTGGACGATGTGGCGCTCGGCTACGACAGCGTGGCCGACGTGCTCACCGGCTCGCCCTCCATGGGTGCCTTCGTTGGCCGCTACGCCGGCCGCATCGGGGGTGCGCGCTTCACGCTGGATGGCCGCGAACACCGCCTGACGCCCAACGCCGGCGCGCACTGCATCCACGGTGGTCCGCGCGGCGCGCGCCACCGCGCCTTCGACGCCCGGCACACCGACGCACAGACCCTCGTGTTGCACCACCGCTTCCTCACCGCCGAAGACGACTTCCCCGGTACGCTGGACCTGCAGCTCACCTACCGGCTTGACGACGAGAACGCGCTCTGGATCGAACACGTGGCCACGGCGCTCGATGATCCAGGCCCGGCGAGCTTCACGAGCCACATCTATTTCAACCTTGATGGCGTGGGCCGGGACCAGCGCATCGACGACCATGTGCTGCACGTGCCCGGCGCGAACACGGTGCTGGCCACCGGCCAGGACGGCATCGCCACCGGCTTGTTGGTACCGCTGGACGGCCATGTGCACGACCTGCGATCGCCAAAGAAGCTGGGCAAGCTGCCCGACATCGACCTCAGCTACCCGCTGGCGCCCAACCCCGTGGGCGCGACCCGCCCGTGCGCACACCTGCACAGCCCCACCAGCGGGCGAACGCTCGAGGTATGGACCAGCGAGCCGCTGCTGCAGGTCTACACCGCCGGCCAGCTCGGCGCCGCCGAAAAGCCCGATCTGGGCAAGAACAGCGTTCGACACCGGCCGCGCGCTGCGGTCTGCCTGGAGCCGCAGCAGTTTCCCAACGCCCCCAACTGCCCGGCGCTGCCTCAGAACGTGGTTGCACCGGGACACCCGTACCAAGGAACCACGGTGTACCGATTTGGCGTGCTTTAAAGCGAAGTTAGCATCCACTATTTTTTGTTCTGCCACAGCCCGAATGGACAAGGAACTTCGGTCTTAGCACTCACTCATAGAGAGTGCTAATATGCTTTGTCGAACACCTGAGGAGGGTTCTCATGTCTCACTCTCTTGCTCCTGTCGCTTCTGCCGCCCAAGGCTCGCTGGCCGTGGCCAACCCCTGGGCGCTGGTGCCGCCCCTGGGCAACCTCGACGCCTACATTTCCGCTGTGAACCGCTTGCCCCTGCTCACGCTGGAGCAGGAGCAGCAGGCCGCGCGCCGCCTGCGCGACGACAACGACCTCGAAGCGGCCAGCCAGCTGGTGATGTCGCACCTGCGCCTGGTCGTCTCCATTTCCCGCCAGTACCTGGGTTACGGCCTGCCGCACGGCGACCTGATCCAGGAAGGCAACGTGGGCCTCATGAAGGCCGTGAAGCGTTTCGACCCCGACCAGGGCGTGCGTCTGGTGAGCTATGCCATGCACTGGATCAAGGCCGAGATCCACGAATACGTGCTGAAGAACTGGCGCATGGTCAAGCTGGCCACCACCAAGGCCCAGCGCAAGCTGTTCTTCAACCTGCGTTCGCGCAAGCAGGGCTTCCGGGCGGATGCGCTTGATGGCGACACCCACCGCGATGCGCTGTCCGATGGCGAGGTGGGCGTGATGGCCCGCGAACTCAACGTCAAGCCGGAGGAAGTCCGCGAGATGGAAACGCGACTTTCAGGTGGCGACGTGGTGCTCGACCCCGCGCCCGGCGACGATGGCGAGGACCGCTTCGGCCCGATCGCCTACCTGGCCGATGCCACGCACGAACCCACCGCCGTGCTCGAATCCGCGCAGCGTGACCTGCTGGCCACCGAAGGCGTGGCCATGGCCATGAGCGAACTTGACGAACGCTCGCGCCGCATCGTCAGCGAACGCTGGCTGAAGGTGAACGACGACGGCTCCGGCGGCATGACGTTGCACGAGCTGGCCGCCGAGTACGGCGTCAGCGCCGAGCGCGTGCGCCAGATCGAGGTGGCGGCCATGAAGAAGATGCGCAAGGCGCTGGCCGCCTACGCTTGAAAGGCGCCCGGCCTCAGCGAAAAAGCCGCCCTCGGGCGGCTTTTTCATGAAAGGCCGCTGTTTCTCACTGCTCCCGTCGGAGCGCGGGGAAAAGAATCACGTCGCGGATGCTCGGACTGTCGGTCAACAGCATCATCAGCCGGTCGATGCCAATGCCGCAGCCGCCCGCTGGCGGCATGCCGTATTCCAGCGCCCGGATGTAGTCCGCGTCGTAGAACATGGCCTCTTCATCACCGCTGTCCTTGGCGGAAGCCTGGGCCTGGAAGCGCGCGGCCTGGTCTTCGGCGTCGTTGAGTTCCGAGAACGCATTGCCGAACTCGCGACCCGTGATGTAGAGCTCGAAGCGCTCGGTCACGTCCGGGTTCTTGTCGTTGGCGCGGGCCAGCGGTGAAATCTCGGTCGGGTGGTCCATGATGAAGGTCGGGTTCCAGAGCTTGTCCTCGACCTTCTCCTCGAAGTACAGCACCTGAAGGCTCGCCAGGCTGCGCCCGGTCAACTGATGCTTTTCCTCGCTCAGGCCCAGCTTCTTCAGCTGGCCGGTGAGCCACGCGGCATCGTCCACCTGCTCGCCCGCTTCGGTGTACTTGACAATCGCTTCGCGAATCGTCAGCCGCTCGAACGGCGACAACACGTCGACCGGCTGCCCCTGGTAGGTCAGCGGCTCATCGCCCCGCACCTGGCGCACCACGTGGCGGATGAGCTGCTCGTTGAAGTCCATCAGGTCCTGGTAGTTCCAGTACGCCGCGTAGAACTCCATCATGGTGAACTCGGGGTTGTGGCGGACGCTGATGCCTTCGTTGCGGAAGTTGCGGTTGATCTCGAACACGCGATCGAAACCACCCACCAGCAGGCGCTTCAGATAGAGCTCGGGCGCGATGCGCAGGAACATTTCCTGGTCGAGCGCGTTGTGGTGCGTCTTGAACGGCTTGGCGTTGGCCCCGCCCGGAATCGGGTGCAGCATCGGCGTTTCCACTTCAAGGAAGCCGTTGCTCACCATGAATTCGCGGATGGCCGACAGGGACCTGCTGCGGGCAACGAAACGCTGGCGCGCGGATTCGTCCGTGATCAGGTCCACATACCGTTGCCGGTACTTGATCTCCTGGTCTGCGATGCCGTGGAACTTGTCGGGCAGCGGGCGCAGGTTCTTGGTGAGCAGACGGATCTGGCTGGCCTGGATGGTGAGCTCGCCCGTGCGCGTGCGCATGAGCGTGCCCTCCACACCAAGAATGTCGCCCAGATCCCAGTGCTTGAACGCGGCATACACGTCCTCGCCCACCGCGTCCTTGCTGACATAGACCTGGATGCGGCCGCCCGTGGGGCCGAACGAGGCGTCCTGCAGGGTGGCGAAGCTGGCCTTGCCCATCACGCGCTTGAGCATCATGCGCCCGGCCACGCTGGCATGCACCGGCTCGGCCTCGAGCGCCTCCTTGGTGCTCTCGCCGTGGCGGGCCACCAGGTCGGCGGCTTTGTCGGCGGGTTTGAAATCGTTCGGGAATGCAACGCCCTGCCCCTGTTTCTGCGCCTCGCGCAGGGCCTTGAGCTTCTCGCGGCGTTCGGCGATGAGCTGGTTTTCGTCGTGCGCTGCGGGCGCGCCGCTCTCGGCGGTGGGGGGGGTCTGGGCTTGGGTCATGAATGAAAAATGGGTTGGGCACCGAGGTGCGCAACCCATGATTGTAGTTTTGAGCGGGCTTGCGCCCGCTCCAGCCTCATTCGCCCAGGTAGGCGGCCCGCACCTTGGGGTCATCCAGCATGTCGCGGCCGTTGCCCGTCATGATGATTTCGCCGGAATCCATCACATAGCCGCGATCGGCGATCTGCAGGGCACGGCGGGCGTTCTGCTCCACCAGCAGGATGGTCACGCCTTGAGAGGACACGTCGCGCACGACTTCGAAGATCTTGTCGACCATGATGGGCGACAAGCCCATGGATGGCTCATCGAGCAACAGCACCTTCGGCTGGCTCATGAGCGCCCGCGCCATGGCCAGCATCTGCTGTTCGCCACCACTCATGGTGCCCGCCAACTGGTCCTTGCGTTCGCGCAGGCGGGGGAAGATGCCGAACATGCGTTCGATGTCCTGCGCGATACCGGCTTTGTCCTTGCGGATGTAGGCGCCCATCTGCAGGTTCTCGGTGATGCTCATGCGCGTGAACACGCCGCGGCCCTCGGGCACCATGGCCAAGCCCTGCTTGACCAGGTCCCAGGCACCCTTGCCCTTGATGCTCTGGCCCAGGTACTCGATGTCGCCTGCTTCGTAGGCCAGTGAACCAGTGACCGCCTTCATGGTGGTGGTCTTGCCCGCGCCGTTGGAGCCGATCAGCGAGATCAATTCGCCTTCGCGCACTTCCAGATCGACGCCCTTGACGGCCTTGATGCCACCGTAGGACACCTTGAGGCCGCTGATTTTGAGGAGTGTGTTTCCCATTTGCATGAATCCTTGATCAGTGGCCGCCCGTGCCGAGGTAGGCCTCGATCACCTTCGGGTCCTTCTGCACATCGGCAGGCGTACCCGACGACAGTTGTTTGCCGTAGTCGAGCACGGTGACGCGGTCGCACAGACCCATCACCAGCTTCACGTCGTGCTCGATCAGCAGGATGGTGCGGTTGTCCTTGCGAATGCGGTCGATCAGCTCGCGCAACTGGATCTTTTCGGTGGCGTTCATGCCGGCGGCGGGCTCATCGAGCGCGATCAGCTGTGGATCGGTGGCCAGTGCGCGGGCGATCTCGAGGCGGCGCTGGTCGCCGTAGCTGAGCGTGCGCGATTTGTAGTCGGCAAATTTCTCGATGCCAACATAGGCCAGCAATTCGCGAGCACGGGCAGTGATGGCCGCCTCCTCGCGCTTGAAGCCGGGCGTGCGCAGCACCGCACCGATCAGGCCCGAATGCGTGCGCACGTGGCGCCCGACCATCACGTTTTCCAGTGCCGTCATCTCGGCAAACAGGCGGATGTTCTGGAAAGTCCGGGCGATGCCGGCCTTGGCCACTTCGTGCACCGCCGTGGGGGTGTAGGGCTTGCCCGCCAGTTCGAAGGAACCGCTGTCGGGCGTGTACAGACCGGTGAGCACGTTGAAGAACGTGGTCTTGCCGGCACCGTTGGGGCCGATCAGGCCATAGACCTGTCCGCGCTTGATTTCGATGCCCACGTCGCTCAGGGCCTGCAGGCCTCCGAAGCGCTTGGAAACGCTGGCTACCTTGAGAATGGTGTCGCTCATTTTTCGTCTCCGCTCACTTGCTCAAGGACTTGCCATGCTCGGGCGCGGGCCACAAGCCTTTGGGTCGGATGAGCATGACCACCACCATGGCCAGTGCAATCAACAACTGTCGAAGGATCTCGGGTGCCAGGCGCCCGTCGGTCATGGCCGTCAGCGGGTGCGCCACGTGACGCAGCAACTCCGGCAAGCCAGCCAGCAGAAGGGCGCCCAGGATCACCCCGGGGATGTGGCCGATGCCGCCGAGCACCACCATGGCCACCACCATCACCGATTCCATCAGTGAGAAGGATTCGGGAGAGACGAAGCGCTGGAACGACGCGAACAGCACGCCGGAGACGCCGCCGAAGGAAGCCCCCATGCCGAAAGCCAGCAGCTTGAGGTTGCGGGTGTTCAGACCCATGGCCTTGGCGGCGATTTCGTCTTCACGAATGGCCATCCACGCGCGGCCGATGCGCGAATCCTGCAGGCGGTACGAGATGATCACGGAGAGCACCACGAAGAACAGGAACAGGTAGTAGTACAGCGTGACCGGCTGGAAGGTGAAGTCGCCGATGGTCAGGCGCTTGCCGAGGTCCAGCCCGAACACCGAGATGGTGTCGATCTGGCTGATGCCCTTGGGGCCGTTGGTGATGTTCACCGGCCGGTCCATGTTGAGCAGGAAGATGCGGATGATCTCGCCGAAGCCCAGCGTGATGATGGCCAGGTAGTCGCCACGCAGTTTGAGCGTGGGCGCACCCAGGATCATGCCCACCACGCCGGCGATGACCGCCGCCAGGATCATCACCCACCAGATGCTGTAGTGCAGCCCGTCCGGGAACATGGCCTGGATGGCGGGAAAGGTGTTGGCCAGGTGGGGCGAGCCCAGCAGCGCAAAGACGTACGCACCCACGGCGAAGAAGGCGATGTAGCCGAGGTCGAGCAGACCGGCATAGCCCACCACGATGTTCAGGCCCAGGGCCAGCAGCACGTAGAGCAGGGCAATGTCCACGATGCGGACCCAGGAGTTGCTCCCGGTGGATTGCAGGATGATCGGCAGCAGCAGCAGCGCGGCAGCAGCGATCAGGAAGACGATGAGTTTGCCGGTTTTGGTGTTCAGCATGGTGCTTCTCCTTCCGGTCAGGCGCGGTCCGCCACACGTTCACCCAGCAGGCCCGAGGGACGCAGCGTGAGCACGATGGCCAGCACGATGAAAGCGAAGATGTCGGTGTACTGGCTGCCCAGCACACCACCGGTGAGCTTGCCGAGGTAGCCCGCGCCCAGGGATTCGATCAATCCCAGCGCGATGCCACCGACCACGGCGCCGGCGAGGTTGCCGATGCCGCCCATGACGGCCGCCACGAAGGCCTTGAGACCTGGCATGAAGCCCATGGCATGTTGCACGGTGCCGTAGTTCGAGGCCCACATCACGCCGGCGATGGCAGCGAGCATGGCGCCGATGATGAAGGTGGCGGAGATGACGTGGTCGGGCTTGATGCCCATGAGTGCGGCAACGCGCGGGTTTTCCGCCGTGGCCCGCATGGCGCGACCCAGGTTGGTGCGGTTGACCAGCCACATGAGGAACGCCAGCGTGACCGCGGTGGTGGCCAGAATGACGACCTGCGTGACCGACACCACCGCACCAGCGAATTCGATCGGCTCACGCGAGAGCATGGACGGGTAGGACTTCGGGTTCGGCGCCCAGATGATCATGGCGAATGTCTGCAACAGCAGCGACATGCCGATGGCAGTGATGAGGGGCGCGAGGCGATTGGAATTGCGGAGGGGTCGATAGGCGAGCTTCTCGATCGAGAAGTTGAGGACGGCGCAGACCACCATGGCGATGAGGGTGGCGAAGAGGAGGACCATCCAGGTCGGCAGGCCCGTGGAGGCGTTCATCATCCAGCCGATGACGGTCCAGCTGGTGAGGGCCCCCACCATCAGCACGTCACCGTGCGCAAAGTTGATCAGCCCGATGATGCCGTAGACCATGGTGTAACCCAGGGCCACGAGCGCATACATGCTGCCCAGCACCAGACCATTGATGATCTGCTGAAGCAATACTTCCATGAAGGTTCTCCGTGTTTGTGATCAGCCACTTGCGTTGTGCGCCATGGCCTGCTTCAACCTAGCAAAAAACCCGCCAGACCTGACCTTGTAACAGGACAGACTGCGGGTTGGTGGGCGATTGTAGCTAGGCGTTTTCGGCCCCCCCATGCGTGTAAGCCCTTATCGGGCGCGGGTTTACCCTGAATTCACCCAGGGCAGTCCGACAGCATCAGAGGGTTAGGCGCAGCATTAGTTATTTTGATCGTTGAGGCCCTTGAGCTCCCTCAACTTATCACGAATGCGCAGTTCCAGGCCACGATCCACCGGTTGGTAGAAACCAGGCTCGGCCATCCCTTCCGGCAGGTAGCGTTCACCGGCGGCGAATCCCCCCACCTCGTCGTGCGCGTATCGGTACCCCTTGCCATAGTCGAGCGACTTCATGAGCTGGGTGGGCGCATTGCGAAGGTGCATGGGCACCGGGCGCGTGCCGTCCTTCTTCACAAACGCTTTGGCGGCGTTGAAGGCCTTGTAGACCGCGTTGGACTTGGGCGCCACCGCCAGATAGACCACGCATTCCGCCAAGGCCAGCTCGCCTTCGGGGCTGCCCAGCCGCTCGTAGACCTCGGCCGCATCCAGCGCCAGCCGCAGGGCCCTGGGGTCGGCCAGGCCGATGTCTTCACTGGCCATGCGGATGAGCCGCCGCGCCATGTAACGCGGGTCAGCACCGCCGTCGAGCATGCGCACGAGCCAATACAGTGCGGCGTCCGGATCGGATCCGCGCACGCTTTTGTGCAGGGCGCTGATGGTGTCGTAGAACTGTTCCCCGCCCTTGTCGTAGCGGCGCATGCGCTCACCCAGCACCTTGAGCAGCCATTCGTCGGTCACCTCGGCCAGCTTTTCCCGCGTTGCCGCCACCGCCAGTGTCTCCAGCGTGTTGAGCAGGCGGCGCGCATCGCCATCGGCGTAGGCGATCAACCGGTCGATCGCCGCCGCTTCCACGGGAGGCACCGCTTCGATGGCGCGCGCCTTGGCCACGATCTGGCGCAGGTCGTCTTCGGTGAGAGGTTGAAGCACATACACCGCCGCCCGTGACAGCAGCGCCGAATTGACCTCGAATGAGGGATTCTCGGTGGTCGCACCAATGAACGTGAACAGTCCACTTTCCACGTGGGGCAGGAAGGCGTCTTGCTGGCTCTTGTTGAAGCGGTGGACTTCATCCACGAAAAGGATGGTGCGTTGCGCCGTGAGGCCACTGCGCGCGGCCTCCGCGCGCTCCACCGCTTCGCGGATGTCCTTGACACCACCGAGCACCGCACTGATGGTGATGAACTGCGCATCGAAGGCATCGGCCATCAGACGCGCGATCGTGGTCTTGCCCACACCCGGCGGGCCCCAGAGGATGCAACTGTGGGGCTGGCCCGATTCGAAGGCCAGCCGCAAGGCCATGCCCTCTCCGAGCATGTGCTGCTGGCCGATCACATCGGCCAGCGTGCGCGGGCGCAAGCGCTCGGCCAGTGGAATGTGGGCACTGGCAGCGGACACGGGCATGGCGGCGAAAGGGCGGCTCAGGGCCGGATCACGGAAGCACCGGGCGGCGGCTGGAACTTGAAATCGCCCACCTTCAAGGCGGCGTTGTCGCGCCATTCGCTGAAGGTCAGCACCGAGCGCTGACCAAGGCTGTCCTCGATGTCGAGTACCGACAGCCGGCCCTGGCGAAAGCCCATGCGGACCATCTGCAACTGGCCATTGCGGTCCTTGGGACGTGCTTCCAGCCACTCCTGGCCGTCGCGCGCGGGCGCCGCCTTGAGGTCGAACGCTTCCGACAAGCCCTTCATGTCGGCACCCGAGGCGATCAACGCCGCCGGGGTGCTGCCCAGGGCCTCCTTCTGCGAGCGCGACGTCACCTGGTTCAGGTCCACGTCGTGCAGCCACAGCGTCTGCCCATCGGCCACGATGGTCTGCTCGAAGGGTTTGGTGTACTGGAAGCGGAACAGGTTGGGCCGCAGGAGTTCGAAGCGCCCGGTGGAGGTCTTGCTGCGCGCGGTGGTTTCATTGCTCCGCTTGGGCGAAGTCACCACCTGCGTGAAGCTGGCTTGCGCGCTGTTGACCTCGCGCAGGAATCTCTCCAGATCCTGCATGCCGTCGGCATGGGCACCCAGGCTCGCAACCACCAGGGCGCTGGCAAATAGAAGTTTTTTCATCATGAGGTGTCTGACCCGTTCTGGCGCGATTGGTTGCAGGCCGGCTCAATCGCCGCGCGACGGCATGAGGATGTCGCGCTGTCCGCTGGACGTGAGCGTGCTGACCAAACCGGCCTTCTCCATGTCTTCCAACAGGCGCGCGGCGCGGTTGTAGCCAATCTTGAGCTTGCGCTGCACGTAGGAAATGCTGGCCTTGCGGTCCTTGAGCACGATCTCCACGGCTTGGTCGTAGAGCGCATCCTTCTCGCCGCCACTGTCGCCCCCGCCCTCGCCGAACAGGTCGCCACCTTCGCCATCGCCTCCACCGCCTTCGAGCACCCCATCGATGTAGTTGGGCTCGCCACCCTGCTCCTTCAGGTAAGCGACCACGCGGTGCACTTCGTCGTCGCTCACGAAAGCGCCATGCACCCGGATCGGGAAGCCCGTGCCGGAAGGCATGTAGAGCATGTCGCCCATGCCCAGCAGGCTTTCCGCACCCATTTGATCGAGGATGGTGCGGCTGTCGATCTTGCTGCTGACCTGGAAGGAAAGCCGGGTCGGGATATTGGCCTTGATCAGGCCGGTGATCACGTCCACGCTGGGTCGCTGCGTGGCCAGGATCAGGTGGATACCCGCCGCCCGTGCCTTCTGCGCGAGGCGCGCGATGAGTTCTTCGATCTTCTTGCCCACCACCATCATGAGGTCGGCCAGTTCGTCGATCACCACCACGATGTAGGGCAGGCGTTCCAGCGGTTCCGGCTGCTCGGGCGTCAGGCTGAACGGGTTGCCGATGATCTCGCCGCGCGCCGTGGCGTCGTCGATCTTGGTGTTGAAACCGGCCAGGTTGCGCACACCCATCTTGCTCATGAGCTTGTAGCGCTTCTCCATCTCGGCCACGCACCAGTTCAGGCCGTTGGCCGCGTGCTTCATGTCGGTGACCACCGGCGCCAGCAGGTGCGGGATGCCCTCGTAGACGCTCATCTCGAGCATCTTGGGGTCGATCAGCAGCAGGCGCACGTCCTTGGGGTCGGCCTTGTAGAGCAGCGACAGGATCATGGCGTTGATGCCCACCGACTTGCCCGAGCCGGTGGTGCCGGCCACCAGGCAGTGGGGCATCTTGGCCAGGTCGGCCACCACCGGCTGGCCGCCGATGTCCTTGCCCAGGCCCATGGTCAGCAGGCTCTTGGCGTCGTTGTAGACCTGCGAACCCAGGATCTCGCTGAGCTTGATGGTCTGGCGCTTGGCGTTGGGCAATTCCAGCGCCATCAGGTTCTTGCCCGGGATGGTCTCGATCACGCGGATCGACACCAGCGACAGCGAGCGGGCGAGGTCTCGCCCGAGGTTGACGATCTGCGAACCCTTCACGCCGGTGGCCGGCTCAATCTCGTAGCGCGTGATCACCGGCCCCGGCGCGGCCGCCACCACACGCACCTCCACGCCGAAGTCCTTGAGCTTCTTCTCGATCAGGCGGCTGGTCATTTCCAGCGTCTGGCTGTCCACGCCGGCCTGATGCAGCGGCGCGCTGTCGAGCAGGTCCACCTGGGGCAGCTTGCTGTCGGGCATCTCGGCAAACAGCGGCTTCTGGCGTTCCTTGGCCACGCGTTCGCTCTTGGGCACGTCCACCAGGGTCGGCTCGATCACCACCGGCGTGGGATGCAGCTCCTCGATCTCGACACGCTCGACCTTGACCACCTCTTCGCGCTCGCGCGCCGCCTTCTCGCCGATGCGCTGATCTTCCACCGCCTCGCGTTTCTCGCGGCGCGCCTCGAACCAGCCGTCGAGCGTGTGCCCCACCACCTCAGCCCAGTGGCCCCAGGAAAAGCGAAACACCGCAGGCAGGCAGGCTAGCAACAGCGCGAGCATGGCAATGGCCGCGCCATTGAAGCCGAGCCAGCGGGTGGCCAGCGGTCCCAGCGCATGGCCCAGCACGCCACCAGCGTGATCGGGCAACAGCGCTTCCAGCCGGTACAAGCGGCTCCACTCCAGCACCGTGCTCGCCGCGAGGAGCATCACGAGACCCAGCGCGTACAGGCCGCGCCGCGGCCACGGTCGCTGCCAGGGCCGCAAGGCCTCGAGCTCCTGCGCCGTCGGGCCTTGTGTGCCACGGATCCATCGCGCCAGTGCGGACAACCATGCCCGAACACCGGCCAGGAAACACCACCACACGGAAAAACCCAGCAGGTAATAGCTCCAATCGGACAAGAGCGCGCCCAGGCGCCCGCCCCAGTTGCCGACATCGGTCGACGTGCCGGTGGTGCTCCAGGCCGGATCGGCGAGCGAATGACTCAGCAGGGCCAGCAGCCAGAAAAGCAACGTGGCGGCCCCCAGCACCAGGACGATTTCCTGGGCAAAACGCGACACGCCCACCGCAGGCGCGGTGCTGCGGTCGGCATTGAGAGTGTTCAGTGAATAGGTCATGAGCCTGGCGGTTTTCCTGCCGCAAGCTTACCCCATGCAGGGGGCCGGACCAGGCGCCGGCAAGGCGCCGTTTTGCCCCTCAGCCCAGCGAGTTGAGGCGTTCCTTGATGATCGTGCTGCCGTCCTCGGACAACTCGATGAAACCCCGGTCTTCCAGATCCTTCATGACCCGGCTGACCATCTCGCGCGACGCCCCGATCATCTTCGCCACATCCTGGCGCGAGACCCGATCCTTGATCACCAGTTGGCCATCCTTGTCGGGCCGCGCGAACTCCAGCAGGGCGCGCGCCACACGGCCGTACACATCCATCAGCGCCAGCGATTCGATCTTGCGGTCGGCGTGGCGCAAACGCTGCACCAGGCCCTTCATGACCGCGTAGGCCATGGATGTGTTCTCGGGCAGGCACCGGGCGAATTCGGTGCGACCGAGGATCAGCACGTCGGTCTGCACCTCCGCCTTCACGGTGGCGGAATGCGGCTGGTTGTCGATCAGGCTCATCTCGCCCACATAGTCGCCCGGGTTCATGGTGGCCAGGATCACTTCGCGGCCACGGGTGTCGGTGGTCACCACGCGCGCGCGCCCGGTGAGCACGATGGCCAGGCAGTTGGACTTCTTGCCCTGTTCCACGATGCACTCGCCGCGCTTGAAGCGGCGCTTGATGACGGAATCGGCAACCGCCTCGGCCTGGGCCTGTGTCAGCGTGGAGAACAACGGCACCCGGCGGATCAGATCGAGATTGGACAGCAGCGACATGCGTGTATTCCTTGGTTCAATCAGCGCCGATGGCGCTCTTTCATACAATGACCTTCACACACAGGGCACTCCGACGGGACTGTTTTTTCGCTCGCTGGCGCCCATATACCCTACTACTCTAAACCACTTGGCTCCAATTCCGATGGGGCGCGCCACATGAAACACGCGAAAGTACTCATCCTGGGATCGGGCCCTGCGGGCTACACCGCCGCCGTCTATGCGGCGCGCGCCAACCTCAATCCGGTGCTCATCACCGGCATCGCTCAGGGTGGCCAGCTCATGACCACCACCGACGTGGACAACTGGCCCGCCGACGCGGAAGGGGTGCAGGGTCCCGACCTCATGCAGCGCTTCCTGGCGCATGCCGAACGCTTCAAGACCGAGATCATCTTCGATCACATCAACGCCGTGGACTTCAGCAAGCGACCCTTCGTCCTCAAGGGCGACAGCGGCGAGTACAGCTGCGACGCACTCATCATCGCCACCGGTGCCTCGGCCAAGTACCTTGGCCTTCCCTCGGAAGAGTCGTTCATGGGCAAAGGCGTCTCGGGCTGCGCCACTTGCGACGGCTTCTTCTACCGCGGGCAGGAAGTCAGCGTCGTGGGCGGCGGCAACACCGCCGTGGAAGAGGCGCTGTACCTGTCCAACATCGCCAGCAAGGTCACGCTGGTGCACCGCCGCGACACCTTCAAGGCGGAAGCGATCCTGGTCGACAAGCTGATGGAAAAGGTCGGCGCCGGCAAGATCGAGCTCAAGCTGCACACCACGCTCGACGAGGTGCTGGGCGACCAGACCGGCGTGACCGGCGTGCGCCTGAAGAGTGTGAAGACCGGTGCCACCGAGGACGTGGCGGTCAAGGGCTGTTTCATTGCCATCGGCCACCAGCCCAACACCGACATCTTCAAGGGCCAGCTCGACATGAAGGACGGCTACATCACCACCCGTTCGGGGCTGCAGGGCATGGCGACCATGACCAGCGTGCCCGGCGTGTTTGCCGCGGGCGACGTGCAGGACCACGTGTACCGCCAGGCCATCACCAGTGCCGGCACCGGCTGCATGGCCGCTCTGGACGCCCAGCGATTCCTGGAACAGACCCCGGCCTGAAGCGGCTGGCTGGCCAGGTTCCGCCTTCCTGGCTATAATTGCAGGCTTTGCTGAGAATACCGGTTCGCCGGCTTGACGCAGATTTCGGGTTACCGCCACCCATTCATGGCGAGGTGAGGCTGTCGGGCCCTTGTGGATTTGCATCCGCGGCGCGGCTGGCAGCTGTTTGAAATGATCGGAGTGTCCTCATGGCACGCGTCTGCGACGTCACGGGCAAGAAGCCCATGGTCGGGAACAACGTTTCCCACGCCAACAACAAAACCAAGCGCCGGTTCCTGCCGAACCTGCAATACCGCCGTTTCTGGGTCGAGAGCGA
>VFQP010001109.1_pt1 | contig 39488 bp, 37 predicted proteins | sample 3512351 | NCBI WGS metagenome assembly VFQP01 (sample SAMN10412372, study PRJNA504923) | tailings metagenome | isolation source: Relicate 1 Philex TSF1 revegetated site | place: Philippines: Tuba, Benguet | collected 2017-08-29
ACTGCGGCTGCTTCAGGAGCTCGGTGAGCTTCGAGCCGCGGTTCAGGAGGCGCTGGGTCGTGGCGTCGAGGTCCGAGCCGAACTGCGCGAAGGCGGCCATCTCGCGATACTGGGCGAGCTCGCCCTTGATCTTGCCGGCGACCTTCTTCATCGCCTTGGTCTGCGCCGAGGAGCCGACGCGCGACACGGAGAGGCCGACGTTCACCGCCGGGCGGATGCCCTGGAAGAACAGGTCGGTCTCCAGGAAGATCTGGCCGTCGGTGATCGAGATGACGTTGGTCGGGATATAGGCCGACACGTCGTTGGCCTGCGTCTCGATGACGGGCAGCGCGGTCAGCGAGCCCTTGCCGGCCTCGTCGCCCATCTTCGCGGCGCGCTCGAGCAGGCGGGAGTGGAGATAGAACACGTCGCCCGGATAGGCCTCGCGGCCCGGCGGGCGGCGCAGCAGCAGCGACATCTGGCGGTAGGCGACGGCCTGCTTGGAGAGATCGTCGTAGATGATGACCGCGTGCATGCCGTTGTCGCGGAAGAACTCGCCCATGGCGCAGCCCGAGAAGGGCGCGAGGAACTGCATCGGAGCCGGGTCCGAGGCGGTGGCGGCGATGACGATCGAGTACTCGAGCGCGCCGTTCTCTTCCAGCGCCTTCACGAACTGGGCGACCGTCGAGCGCTTCTGGCCGACGGCGACGTAGACGCAGTAGAGCTTCTGGTGCTCGTCGGCGCCCGCGACGTTCAGCGGCTTCTGGTTGAGGATGGTGTCGAGGGCGATGGCGGTCTTGCCGGTCTGGCGGTCGCCGATGATCAGCTCGCGCTGGCCGCGGCCGATCGGGATCAGCGCGTCGATCGACTTCAGGCCGGTCGCCATCGGCTCGTGGACCGACTTGCGCGGAATGATGCCGGGAGCCTTGACGTCGACGCGGCGACGCTCGGTCGACTCGATCGGGCCCTTGCCGTCGATCGGGTTGCCGAGGGCGTCGACGACGCGGCCGAGCAGACCCTTGCCGACGGGAACGTCCACGATGGCGCCGGTGCGCTTGACCGTGTCGCCTTCCTTGATGTCGCGGTCGGCGCCGAACAGCACGATGCCGACATTGTCGACTTCGAGGTTGAGGGCCATGCCGCGGATGCCGTTGTCGAACTCGACCATCTCGCCGGCCTGGACGTTGTCGAGACCGTAGACGCGGGCGATGCCGTCACCGACGGAGAGCACCTGACCAACCTCGGAGACCTGCGCCTCCTGGCCGAAGTTCTTGATCTGGTCCTTGAGGATCGCAGAGATTTCAGCGGCGCGGATATCCATCAGCCGACCTCTTTCATGGCGGTTCTAATCGAGTTGAGCTTGGTGCGGAGCGAGGTGTCGATCATCCGCGAGCCGACCTTGACGATCAGCCCGCCGAGAATGGCCGGGTCCACCTTCACTTCGATCCTGGGTTCCTTGCCGAGCACGTCCTTGAGGGCGGCCGACAGGGTCTTGGAATGGGTTGCGGAGAGCGCCTCGGCGACGGTCACCTCGGCGGTGATCTCGCCGCGCGACTTGGCGACCAGCGCACCGAAGCCGCGGATGACGCCCTCGATGGCGAAGAGGCGGCGATTCGACGCAACCACCTTGATGAGATTGCCGGCGAGACCGCCGATGCCGGCCTTGTCGAGAATGGCCGCGACGGCCTTGGCCTGATCCTCGGCGGAGAAGACCGGGCTCTTCACAAGGCGCTTCAGGTCGTCGGAACCATCCAGAAGAGCCTTGAAGCGGGCCAGATCGGCCTGAACCTGATCGACCTGGCCGGCCTCCGTCGCGAGATCGAAAAGGGCCGAGGCATAACGCCCCGCCATGCCGGAAACAGTCTTGTCTTCGCCAGCCACCGCGTCTCTCGCGTCTCGCGCGTCGGGCCCTGCCATCCGCTCCGGCCGCAACAATCTGGTGCGGCGGCTGCAAAGTCTTGGCCCGACTGGGAAATTACTGTCCGGGGGCCTGCGCCACAGCGCCCTGCCCCCAAAGCCGCGTGTCCGGTAGCACAGGCCATTCGATGGTGCAACGCCACGAAAGCGGGGTTTGGATGCGGTGGGGCGGCTGCCTGTGGCTAATCGTCCCGCATCGAAGGGCGGTTGCGCACGATCTACACGCAGGGTGCCCGATCATGCTATCTTCCAAGGCAGATAATCTGGCAGATAGGAAGACAACGATGGCGCTCAACATCAAGGATCCCGAGGCGGACAGGCTGGCCCGGCAGGTGGCGCGTCTCACCGGCGAAACGATCACGCGAACCGTCATCACCGCGCTTCAGGAGAAGCTGGCGAAGGAGGAGCGCCGGACCCAGGATATCGAAGTTCTCGTCGACGAGGCCCTGGCGATCGGCCGCAGCGTGAAGGCGCTGCCGACTCTCGACCGTCGCAGCGACGAGGCGATCCTCGGGTTCGATGACATGGGGCACTGAGCCGTGGTCATCGATACATCGGCCCTGCTCGCCATCCTCCTCGCCGAGCCGGAGGCGGAGGCCTTCACCCGCGCCATCGGCGCCGATAGTGTGCGGCAGATGTCCGCGGGCAATGTGCTGGAGGCCGGCATCATTGCACAGGCGCGAAAGGGCGATGCGGGCGGCCGCGCGCTGGACCTGCTGATGCTCAAGCTCGGCATAGAGGTGGTGGCAATGACGCCGCGCCAGGCCGAGATCGGACGGCGCGCATTCCGGCAGTTCGGCAAAGGACAATCGAAGGCCGGACTGAACTACGGCGACTGCATCGCCTATGCGCTGGCCAAGGACGCCGGGGAGCCCCTGCTCTTCAAGGGCGACGACTTCGCTCGCACGGATATTCCGGCGGCGGCCTGGTAGGCGCCAACGAAAACGGGCGGCCGATCGGCCGCCCGCTTCCCGGATCATGTCGGCGCTACGCTCAGGCAGCGGCCTTTTGCGGGGCCATGCGGCCGTAGAAGGTCTCGCCGCTCGCGGCCATCTCGCGCAGCAGCTTGTTGGGCGCGAAGCGGTCGCCATGCTTCGCCGCGAGGGCGTCGCACTTCGCGACGAAGGCCTTGGCGCCGATATTGTCGATGTAGGACAGCGTGCCGCCCGACCAGGGCGCGAAGCCGAAGCCGAGGATCGAGCCGACATCGGCCTCGCGCGGATCGGTGACGACGCCCTCCTCGACGCAGCGCGCCGCTTCCAGCGCGGTGGTGATCAGCAGGCGATCGATGATCTCCTGCCGGTCGATCGTGTCCGGGTCCTGCTGCGTGCCGACGAAGGCCTTGAGGCCCGGCCAGATCGTCTTCTTCCCCGTGTCGGGATAGTCGTAGAAGCCCTTCTTGGCTTTCTTGCCGACGCGGCCCTCCTGCTCGACCAGGAATGTCAGCAGCTTTTCCTGCTGCGGATCGACGGCCTGCGAGCCGACCTGCGCCTTGGTGGCCTTGAGGATCTTGAGACCCAGGTCGATGGCGACCTCGTCGTTGAGGGTCAGCGGACCGACGGGCATCCCCGCCTGCTTGGCGAGGTTGTCGATCATGATCGGCGGCACGCCTTCCATGACCATCAGGTGGGCTTCCTTGATGTAGTTGCCGACGCAGCGGTTCACGTAGAAGCCGCGGGTGTCGTTGACCACGATCGGCGTCTTCTTGATCGCCTTGACGTAGTCGAGGGCGGCGGCGAGCGCCTTGTCGCCGGTCTTCTCGGCCATGATCGTCTCGACCAGCATCATCTTGTCGACGGGCGAGAAGAAGTGGATGCCGATGAACTGGCCCGGGCGGACCGAGTTCTGGGCAAGGCCGGTGATCGGCAGGGTCGAGGTGTTGGAGGCGAAGACCACGTCCGGGCGGATCGCGGCTTCGGCCTTCCTGATCACGTCGGCCTTGACGGCCGGGTCCTCGAACACCGCCTCGATGACGAGGTCGACGTCGGCGAGGGCGGCATAGTCGGGGGTCGCGTTGATCCTGGCGAGCAGCGCCTCGCGCTGGGCGCTGGTGGCGCGGCCCTTGTTGACCTGATCGGTCATCAGCTTGTGCGAATGGGCCTTGCCCTTGTCGGCGCTCTCCTGGTCGCGGTCGATGAGGACCACGTCCATGCCGGCCTGCGCGGTGACATAGGCGATGCTGGCACCCATGAAGCCGGCGCCGATGACGCCGACCTTCTTCAGGCTGGTCGCCGGCACGCCCGCCGGACGGCGCAGGCCCTTGCCGAGCGCGCCGAGCGAGATGAACAGCGAGCGGATCATCGCATGGGCCTGCGGCTGGCGCAGGACATGGGCGAAGTAGCGGGACTCGATCTTGAGCGCCGTGTCGAAGGGCACCAGCAGGCCCTCATAGACGCAGCTCAGAATCGCGCGCGCGCCGGGGAAGTTGTCGTAGGTCTCGCGGCGGTAGATGGCGTTGGCCGGCGGCCAGACCATCATGCCGGCGGCCGAATAGATCGGGCCGGAGGGCTGCTTGAACTTCGGCTTGTCCCAGGGCTTCACGGGGTCGACGCCGGCCTTGAGGCGGGCCTTCGCGGCTTCGATCAGCTTGTCGGCGGGCACGATCTCGTCGATCAGGTTCATGGCCTTGGCGCGGTCGGCCTTGAGCTGGTCGCCCTTGAGCAGCATCTGCAGCGAGGACTGGATGTCGGCCATGCGCGGCACGCGCTGGGTGCCGCCGGCGCCGGGGAACAGGCCGACCTTCACCTCGGGCAGGCCGACGCGCAGCTTCGGATTGTCCGAGGCGATGCGGGCGTGGCAGCCGAGGGTGATCTCGAAGCCGCCGCCGAGGCACATGCCGGTGATGGCGGCCACGAAGGGCTTGCCGCAGGTTTCCAGCTTGCGGATCACCAGGGAGAACTGGCGGGTCTCTTCGAAGAAGTCGGCGATGGCCGCGTCGGGGCCCTTGGCCTTGAGGTTGGCCTTCAGGCTCGCGCCCATGCGCTCCAGCATGGTGAGGTCGGCACCGCCGGAGAAGGTGTCCTTGGCCGAGGTGAGCACCACGCCCTTGACGGCGGGGTCGGCGACAATGGCGTCGATGGCGGCGTTCAGGTCCTGCCCCACGGACTCGTCGATGACGTTCATCGACTTGTCCTTCATGTCCCAGGTGAGGACGCCGAGGCCGTCGGAATCGAGGTCCCAGGTGAAGTTCTTGAGGTTCATGGTTTCAGCTCCCCTCAGACGCGCTCGATGATGGTGGCGGTGCCCATGCCGGCGCCGATGCAGAGCGTGACAAGCGCGGTGGATTTGCCGGTGCGCTCGAGTTCGTCGAGCACGGTGCCGAGGATCATGGCGCCGGTGGCGCCGAGCGGATGGCCGAGCGCGATGGCGCCGCCGCAGACGTTGATCTTGTCGTGCGGGATGTCGAGCGCCTGCATGTAGCGCAGCACGACCGAGGCGAAGGCCTCGTTCAGCTCAAACAGGTCGATATCGGAGATCGACATGCCGGCCTTCTTGAGCAGCTTCTTCGTCACGTCGATCGGGCCGGTGAGCATGATCGCCGGCTCGGAGCCGATATTGGCGAAGGCGCGGATGCGGGCACGGGGCTTGAGGCCCGCCGCCTTGCCGGCCTCGGCATTGCCCATGAGGACGGCAGCGGCGCCATCGACGATGCCGGAGGAATTGCCGGCATGGTGGACGTGGGTGACGCCCTCGATATCGGGATGGGCCTGAACCGCGACCGCATCGAAGCCGCCGGCCTCGCCCATCATGACGAAGGACGGGTTGAGGCTCGCCAGCGACTGCATCGTGGTCGAGGGCCGCATGTGCTCGTCATGGTCGAGGATGGTGATGCCGTTGATGTCCTTCACCGGCACGACCGACTTCCTGAAGCGGCCTTCCTCCCAGGACTTCGCGGCACGCTTCTGGCTCTCCACCGCGTAGGCGTCGACGTCGTCGCGCGAGAAGCCATACTTGGTCGCGATCAGGTCGGCGGAGACGCCCTGCGGCATGAAATAGGTCGGGATGGCAACGGAGGGGTCGACCGGCCAGGCGCCGCCGGCCGCGCCCATGCCGATGCGCGACATGCTCTCGACGCCGCCGCCGACGACCATGTCGTGCTGGCCGGCCATGACCTGCGCCGCCGCGAAGTTCACCGCGTCGAGGCCGGAGGCGCAGAAGCGGTTGATCTGAATGCCCGGCACCTCGTCGCCGTAGCCGGCCTTCAGCGCCGCGATGCGGGTGATGTCGCCGCCGGCCTCGCCGACCGGATCGACGCAGCCGAACACGACATCGTCGACGAGGCGGGCGGTGTCGAGGCCCGAGCGCGCCTTGATCGCGCGGAGCGCTGTGGCGGCGAGCTCGACGGCGGTCACCTCATGGAGGGAACCGTCGGCCTTGCCCTTGCCGCGCGGCGTGCGGACATGGTCGTAGACGAAGACGTCGGTCATGGCGGGTCCTTTCCCGGTCAGACGTGGTTGCGCGGCCGCATCAGAGAACGCCTCAGAGCGTGCGCGCGATGAGCAGTTTCATGATCTCGTTGGTGCCGCCGTAGATGCGCTGGATGCGCGCGTCCCGGTACATGCGCGAGATCGGATATTCGTCCATGAAGCCGTAGCCGCCGAACAGCTGGAGGCAGCGGTCGACCACGGTGTTCTGGAGGTCGGAGAGCTTGTACTTGGCCATGGAGGCCATGGCCGTGTCGCACTTGCCCTGGATGTGGAGGCCGACGCAGTACTCGTAGAAGACCTTGGCCATGGTGGCCTGGGTCTTGATGTCCGCCAGCTCGAACTGGGTGTTCTGGAAGTCGATGACCGCCTTGCCGAAGGCCTTGCGTTCCTTGACGTAGTCGACGGTCAGCGTCAGCGCGCGCTCGATCATGCCGACGGCCCCGCCGGCAATGGTCAGGCGCTCCTGCGGCAGCGACCGCATCATCTGGTAGAAGCCCTGATTGGGTTCCGGGCCCAGCAGCGCCTCGGCCGGCAGCTTCATGTCGTCGAAGAACAGCTCGGAGGTATCGGCCCAGTCGAGGCCGAGCTTTTTCAGCTTGCGGCCGCGGCGGAAGCCCGGCGCATTCTCGGTCTCGACCACGAAGAGCGAGGTGCCCTTGGCGCCGGCCGAGGGATCGGTCTTGGCGGCCACGACGACCATGTTGGCGTGCTGGCCGTTGGTGATGAAGGTCTTGGAGCCGTTCAGCACCCAGCCGTTGCCGGAGCGCTCGGCCCTGGTGCGGATGCCCTGCACGTCCGAGCCCGCGCCCGGCTCGGTCATGGCCAGCGCCGCGATCAGTTCGCCGGTCGCCATCTTGGGCAGCCAGTTCCGCTTCTGCTCGTCCGTGCCGAAATGGAGAATGTAGGGCGCGACGATGGGGCCGTGGATGGCCCAGCCCCAGGAATCGGCGCCCGCCATGGCGATCTCGTGGGCGATGATCGCCTCGTGGCTGTAGTCGCCGCCGGCCCCGCCATATTCCTCGGGGATCGAGGCGGACAAGAGGCCCGCATCCGCCGCCTTGATCCAGGCGTCGCGGTCCATGACGCCGTCTTCCGACCAGCGGTCGAGATTGGGCGTGAACTCCCTGGCGAGAAACGCGCGGGCGCTTTCCGCGAGCATGTCGTGCTCTTCGGTGTGCCAGGCCGGCTTCGGCAGGTTCAGCGCGCTCATGCAGGTCTCCCGGGTCGTTTTCTGGTCCATCTCAAGGGCGTGCAGTTACACATTGCAGCCAAGGCCCCCGCCAGACGGACTTATGGGGGAGACGGCCGGCAAGGGCCGCCTCCCGACTTCTTGTCTTTGGCGCTTCAGAACGCGTCCGCCGGCAGGGCCATCATCGAATCCGCGCCGGCCGTGACGCGGGCGAGATGGGCGCCGCTCTCGGGCATCATCTGCTCGAAATAGAAGCGCGCCGTCGCCAGCTTGTGGTTCATGCGCTCGGTGGAGCCGTTGGCGCCATCAGCGAGCTTTTCCTGCGCGGTCTTCGCCATGCGCGCCCACATGTAGCCCATGGCGACAAGGCCGAAGAGGTGCATGTAGGGGGTCGAGCCGGCGCCGGCATTGTCGGGCTTCGCCATGGCGTTCTGCATGAACCACATGGTGGCGGCCTGCAGGTCCTTCAGGCCCTTCGACAGCGCGCCGATCATCGGGCCGAGCGCCGCGTCGTCCTTGTTCTGCGCGCAGAAGGTGCCGACCTCGTTGAAGAAGGTCATGACGGCGCGGCCGCCATTGGCGCCGAGCTTGCGGCCGACGAGGTCGAGCGCCTGGATGCCGTTGGCGCCCTCGTAGATCATGGTGATGCGGGCGTCGCGGACGAACTGGCCCATGCCCCATTCGTTGATGTAGCCGTGGCCGCCATACATCTGCTGGGCCTTCACGGCATTGTCGAAGCCGAGATCGGTCAGCACGCCTTTGATGATCGGCGTCATCAGGCCCATATGGTCCTCGGCCTTCTGCTTCTCGGCAGCGTCCTCGGAGCGGTGCGAGATGTCGGCCTGGAGCGCGGTCCAGAGCATCAGCGCGCGGCCGGCCTCGTTGATGGCGCGGATGGTCATCAGCGTGCGGCGTACGTCCGGGTGGACGATGATCGGGTCGGCCGGCTTGTCCGGCGCCTTCGGGCCGGAAAGCGAGCGGCCCTGCAGGCGGTCCTTGGCGTAGGCGACGGCGTTCTGGTAGGCGGCCTCGGACTGCGACAGGCCCTGGATGCCGACCGACATGCGGGCCTCGTTCATCATGACGAACATGGCGTTGAGGCCCTTGTTGGCCTCGCCGACCAGCCAGCCCTTCGCTCCGTCATAGTTCATGACGCAGGTCGAATTGCCGTGGATGCCCATCTTCTCCTCGATCTTGCCGCAGGAGACCGGGTTGCGCTCGCCGACGGAGCCGTCGCCGTTCGGCAGGAACTTCGGCACGACGAAGAGCGAGATGCCCTTGGTGCCGCCAGGGGCGCCCTCGATGCGGGCGAGGACGAGGTGGACGATATTGTCCGACATGTCGTGCTCGCCGGCCGAGATGAAAATCTTCTGGCCGGTGATCGAATAGGAGCCGTCGCCGTTCGGCACGGCCTTGGAGCGCAAGAGGCCGAGATCCGTGCCGCAATGGGGCTCGGTGAGGTTCATGGTGCCGGTCCATTCGCCGGTCGCCATTTTCGGCAGGTAGGTCTGCTTGATCTCGTCGCTGGCGTGGACGTAGAGCGCGGCCATCGCGCCCTGCGTCAGGCCGGGATACATGCCCCAGGCGAGGTTGGACGAGGACAGGTATTCGCCGATGGCCGCGTTGAGCGCCAGCGGCAGGCCCTGGCCGCCATAGGCGGGGTCGAAGGACAGCGCCATCCAGCCACCTTCGCGATACTGCCTGTAGGCCTCCTTGAAGCCCGGCGGGGTGGTGACGGAGCCGTCGTCGTTGCGCTTGCAGCCGACCGTGTCGCCGACCACGTTGAGGGGCTGGATGACCTCCTCGCAGATCTTGGCGCCCTCGCCCAGCACCGCCTCGACCACGTCGCGCGGCGCATCGGCGAAGCCCGGCAGGTTGCCGTAGCCGTCCATCTTGAGGACGTCGTAGAGCACGAACAGCGTGTCTTCGACGGGAGCCTTGTAGATCGGCATCTTAGGTTCTCCTCCGCGGGGCTCGCGCGGATCGGCGCGAGACGATGCAAAAATCCGCCGTCCGGCGGGATGGCTGTCAGTCCCCGGAAACCGGGATGTTCCTGTCGACAAGGCGCGCGTCGATGACCGCGATCGCCCGTTCAAGCTCGGTGATCGCGGTATCGATGTCGCGCTTCTGGGCCTGAAGGCGGCCGACCTGCTCGCGATACTTGCCGCGGGCGACCTTCATCTGCGTGACGCCGCCGTCGCCGAGATCGTAGAGGTCCAGCATGGCCTTGACGTCTTCCAGCGAGAAGCCGACGCATTTTCCCATCAGGACAAGCCTCAGCCTGCCCCGGTCGCGGCGCGAATAGAGCCGGTCCTGGCCCTGCCGCACGGGCGCGATCAGGCCCTTTTCCTCGTAGAAGCGCAGGGCGCGTGCGGTGACGCCGAAGCTGCGGGTCATCTCGCGGATGGTCAGGAGGTCCTTGCCGCCGGGGGCCGAGCCCGCGCCGGCCAGAAGCTCCGCCAGCGTCGCCGTGGAGCGTCCATCCGCCATGTCCTGAGCCGCTGCACTGGTCATGTGCCCGTCGGGTCCCCGGCTTCCTCGCGGCGATCATCGTCGCCCTGCGGATTTGATATCCTACGTTTACGTAAACGTCAACATCGGCGGTTCGTCGCCGAAAGCTGTCGCGGGATGCGCGGCTTGCCTGTAACGGTTGCAGCCATCGATCCGTATGACAGTGCAACAGGGGCGACGTGAAAGACCGCGACGAGCAATGGAGCGCCTGGATGCGGGCCGGTCTCGCGGGCGACGGGGCGGCCTATGCGCGGCTGCTCCACGAGCTGACGCCGTTCCTGCGGGGACTGGCGCGCTCGGGATTGTCGCGCGCCGGCCGGCCGGTCGCGGAAGCAGAGGACATCGTGCAGGACGTGCTGATCGCCATCCATACCAAGCGCGCGAGCTGGCTGCCGAGCCAGCCGCTGGTGCCCTGGGTGCGCGCCATCCTGAAGCACAAGCTGATCGACGCGCTGCGCCGGCGCGGCTCGCAGGGGCACATCGATATCGACGCATTCGCCGAAGCGATCCCCGCGCCGTCGAACGAGCCGGAGATCGCGACGCAGGACGTGGTCAAGCTGGCCGAGAACCTGCCGGCGGGCCAGAAGGCGGTGATCCGCTCGATGTTCGTGGACGGCAACGATACCAGGGAGACGGCGGCCGCCCTGTCGATGAGCGAGGGCGCGGTGCGCGTCGCGCTGCACAGGGGCCTCGCCGGCCTCGCCAAAATGCTCCGCGGGAGCGTGTGAGATGAAGACCGAAGACCTGATCGCAGGACTTGCGCGCGACGCCAAGGCGGCCGGCCCCTCGCTGCACGGCCGGCTGACCATCGCGGCGGCGGTGGCTACAGCCGTCGCGCTCGGCCTGATGCTGCTTGCCATGGGGACACGGCCCGATCTCGGAGCGGCGATGGGCACGGTGCTGTTCGGTCAGAAGCTGCTGCTGATGGCGACGCTGTCGATCGCCGCTTTCGCGCTGCTGCGGGCGGCGGCCCGTCCGGAGGCCGACCTGCCGAAATCCGTGCTGGTGCTGCCCGCCCTCATCTTCCTGTTCGGCATGGGGCACGAGGTGTCGACGCAGCCAGCCGCAGCCATGGGCGCAAGGCTGGTCGGCAACAATTCAAGCCTCTGCCTCATCGCCATCCCGCTGATGGCCGCGCTGCCGCTCGCGGCCTTCCTCGCCGCCCTGACGAAGAGCGCGCCGCGGAACGCCATGCAGGCCGGCGCGCTGGCGGGCTTTGCCGCCGGCACCATCGCGGCCTTCTTCTACGCGCTGCACTGCGGCGACGATTCGCCGTTCTTCGTCGCCACCTGGTACACGCTGGGCATCGCCCTCATGAGCGCCGTCGGCGCGGGTCTCGGCCGGCGCCTGCTCGCCTGGTGAGCATTTCCCACGGTCTCGTGCTGACATGACGCGGCGCGCGCCAGCGTCCATAATGGCGCGACCTTCGCGCGAGACCGCATATCCATGGCTTCCGATCATCACCGCCCCGTCGGCAAGGGCGACCGCGTCTTCCTGATCGACGGGTCCTCCTTCGTCTTCCGCGCCTATTTCCAGTCGATGAACCAGGACCGGAAATACAATTCGCGGTCGGACGGGCTGCCGACCGGCGCCGTGCGCCTGTTCTCCACCAAGGTCCTGCAATTCGTGGAAGAAGGTGCGCTCGGCGTGAAGCCGACCCACCTCGCCATGATCCTCGACAAGAGCGAGCAGTCGTTCCGCAAGGAGATCTATCCCCCCTACAAGGCGCACCGCCCGCCGCCGCCGGAAGACATGGTGCCGCAGTTCCCGCTGTTCCGGGCGGCGATCCGCGCCTTCGGCCTGCATGCCATCGAGCAGGACCGCTATGAGGCCGACGACCTGATCGCGACCTATGCCGAGCAGGCCTGCGCGCGCGGCGCGGACGTGCTGATCATCTCGGCCGACAAGGACCTGATGCAGCTCGTGCGGCCCTGCGTCGCCTTCTACGACCCGGAGAGCGGCATCAAGGGCAAGCCGGGCTATCGGCCGGAGCGCCTGCTGACCCACGGCGACGGCTTCGAGCGCTGGAACGTGCCGGCCGACAAGGTCGGCGATGTCACCGAATACTGGGAGGGCCTGCCGCCGGAGAAGATCGTCGACATCCAGTCGCTGGAGGGCGACACGTCCGACAACGTGCCCGGCGCGCCCGGTATCGGCCGCAAGACGGCGGCGCAGCTCATCACGGAGTATGGCGATCTCGCCACGCTGCTCGCGCGCGCCGGCGAGATCAAGCAGCCGAAACGGCGCGAGACGCTGACCAATCCGGACGTGGTCGAGAAGATCCTGATCTCGCGCCAGCTCGTCCAGCTCGTCCGCGACGTGAAGCTGGAAGTGCCGCTTGACGAGACCGGGCTCGCGAAACCCGACGGCAAGACGCTGGTCGCCTTCCTCAAGGCGATGGAATTCACCACGATCACCAAGCGGGCGGGCGAGCTCTATGGCGTCGATCCGTCCAAAATTGATCCCGATCCGGCCTTCGCGATCGATCCCAATGCGCCGAAGCCGCAAGCAGCGGCTGCCCCTGCCGCGACCTCCGTCCCGACGACAGCGGCGCCGACCACCGAGGGTGCTCCGACCCCCGCGACCCGCGCGGTCAAGGCGCTCGCCGATGCGAAGGCCACGGGCGTCGACCACGCCGGCTATCAGTGCATCACGACGCTGGCCGCGCTCGACGCCTTCATTGCCGAGGCGGTCGAGGCGGGCGTCGTGGCGCTCGACACCGAGACGACCTCGCTCGACGCGATGAGCGCGGACCTCGTCGGCTTCTCGCTCGCCCATGCGCCGAACAAGGCGTGCTACGTGCCGCTCGCCCACAAGGCGGGCGAGGCCGGCCTGTTCGACTCAGGGCTGGTGGAAGGGCAGATTCCGACCGTCGAGGCGCTGGAGCGGCTGAAGGCCCTGGCCGAGAACCCCGGCGTCCTCAAGGTCGGGCAGAACCTGAAATACGACCTGCTGATCCTGCGCCGCCACGGCATCGACGTGGCTCCTTACGACGACACGATGCTGATCTCCTACGCGCTCGACGCCGGTCTCGGCTCGCACGGCATGGACGCGCTCTCCGAGCGGCATCTCGGCCACCAGCCGATCAGCTTCGACAGCGTCACCGGCACGGGCCGGAACCGCATCACCTTCGACCGCGTGCCGCTGGACCGGGCAACCGCCTATGCGGCGGAGGATGCCGACGTGACGCTGCGGCTCTGGCAGGCGCTCAAGCCGCGCCTTCCCGCCGAGTCGAAGACGGTGGTCTACGAAACGCTGGAGCGGCCGCTGGTCGACGTGCTGGCGCGCATGGAGCGGCGCGGCATCCTCGTCGACCGGCAGGTGCTCTCGCGGCTGTCGGGCGATTTCGCGCAGGTCGCGGCCCGCGTCGAGGCGGAGATTCAGGAGCTGGCCGGCGAGCCGCTCAATCCCGGTTCGCCGAAGCAGCTCGGCGACATCCTGTTCGGCAAGATGGGCCTGCCGGGCGGCTCGAAGACCAAGACGGGCGCGTGGTCCACGGCGGCCGGCGTGCTGGAAGACCTTGCCGAGACGGGCCACGAACTGCCGCGCAAGATCATCGACTGGCGCACGGTGACCAAGCTGAAATCAACCTATACCGACGCGCTGCCGACCTACATCAATGCCGAGACGGGGCGCGTCCACACCTCCTTCGCGCTGGCCGCGACGACGACGGGGCGGCTGTCCTCCTCCGAGCCGAACCTGCAGAACATCCCGGTGCGCACCGAGGAAGGCCGCAAGATCAGGACCGCCTTCATCGCCGCGCCGGGCCGCAAGCTCGTCTCGGCCGACTATTCGCAGATCGAGCTGCGCGTGCTCGCCCACATCGCCGACATCCCGCAGCTGCGGCAGGCCTTCGCCGATGGCGTCGATATCCACGCCATGACGGCGTCGGAGATGTTCGGCGTCCCCGTGCAAGGCATGGACCCGCTGGTGCGCCGCCGCGCCAAGGCGATCAATTTCGGCATCATCTACGGCATTTCCGCCTTCGGCCTCGCCAACCAGCTCGGCATCGCCCGGGAGGAGGCCGGCGCCTACATCAAGAAGTATTTCGAGCGCTTCCCCGGCATCCGCGACTACATGGACGCGACCAAGGCCTTCGTGCGCGAGAACGGCTATGTGGAGACCGTCTTCGGCCGCAAGTGCCATTTCCCCGCGATCAGGTCGGGCAATCCGTCGGAGCGCGCCTTCGTGGAACGGCAGTCGATCAACGCGCCGATCCAGGGCTCGGCCGCCGACATCATCCGCCGCGCCATGGTACGGATGGATGCGGCGCTGACGGAGGCGAAGCTCGACGCGCTGATGCTGCTGCAGGTCCACGACGAACTCGTCTTCGAGGTCCCGGAGGACCAGATCGACGTGACCCTGCCGGTGATCAAACGGGTCATGGAAAAGGCGCCCGAGCCGGCACTGGAGCTCAAGGTACCGCTCGCCGTCGATGCGCGGGCCGCCGGCAACTGGGAAGAGGCGCATTGAGCGAGGCGGAGGCGACGCCGGGTCCGGCAGACGTTCCGAACGTCTGGGGTGTCCTGTGGCTGATCGCCGTGACGCTGATGGGGCTGTACCTGCTGGCCCAGGGCTTTGCGGCCCGGCCGCCGGAGCGGTCCGCCCTGACGGCCGCCGACCATATCGGCCCGGTCAGCTATTCGATGCCGCTTGTCTCGTATAGCCGCGGCCGGAGCCGGGGCACCTATCGGACGCAGCTCATCTCGCTGACCCTGCCCGGCTTCGGCTGGATGCAGGTTTCGCCGCCGCCGACATTGTGGGTCGATGATCTCGACCGCCTGCGTGCAGATCAGCGCGTCCGGTTCCTCATCGATCGCCATTTCAGGATCGTCTACGAGGCGACCACCGAGGGGCGCACGCTGCTCGCCTACGAGGCGAGCGCCGCCAACCGGCGCGGGCGCGGTCTCGGACTGATCCTCGCCGGGCTGTTCTGTCTCGGCGTCGCAGGGCTGCACGGGTTCAACATGCGGAGGGACGCGTGAGGCGCGATGCGAGTTTACCGCCTGGGGCTATGTTCACTTTTTGTTCACTTACGACTCAGTTGATGGACTCGAATCTTAGTTTGTGTCAAGAGTGCTTGAATAGCTGATGAGGAATATCCAATGGTCACTTTGAGCGATAGGTTGCCAAAGTTGGCACATTATGTGGTCGCCCGCTCTGAACCTTCCGAATTGGGCGCAACCAAGTTAAACAAGGTACTATGGTTCGCCGATTTGGCGTTCTATCGCCGACATGGGCGAACGATCTCTGGTGCAAAATCATATCAGAAACTCCAGCATGGGCCTGTACCAAATGAAATCGTTCACGCGGTAAGGCTTCTGGAGACAGCAGGTAAAATCCGGCTTCGATATGCTGAGACGCCTACTGGCCAGCGGCGGGAATTTGTTTGGCTAGAACAACCGGACGTCAGTGATTTCGATGCTCAAGAAATCGATGTATTGAATGAAGCGATTGACTGGGTTTGTCGAAATCATTCGGCCAGCTCAATTAGCTCTGCGACGCACGATGCGCTCTGGCATGAGGTTGAGATGAGCGGTCAGATTTCTGTGGGCGCAGCCTCGATTGTGATGGAGGATATAACCGAGGAAGATGTTGATTGGGCGGTTCGATCAGTTAACGCAAATTAACTTTTGTCTGGCATGTCGCTGCCATGAGGATTGCGCGCCCGCCCGAAGGCTTTCGGATCGTCGAAAAACCTACAGTAACAGCGCTTATCCACGTCGAATGTGAGCGGTGGCCCCGGTTAGAGCAGCATTGGGTCGACATCAAGGAACGGCTCAAGTTTGTGGCGCATCGGGAAGGCGTGGACGACCGCCGACTAGGGCCGGGGCACCGACTTTATAAGGCAGCCGGATATCCTGACTTCGGGATTCCAACCATCCGGATCGTCTACCACGTCCTTGGTGATCAGGTGACAATCCAAGCTGTAGCGATACTGGACAGTTTGGATCTGTAGCCGGCGCGCTAGATCACCCCACGATGGTCGCGGCCCGCTGCGCGAAGCGCGCCTCGAACGACTTGCCGATGATGTCGGGTGACACGCTCTCCATCTCCTTGTCGAGCGCCTTCAGCATGTCGAAGACGGATTTCATGCCGTCCTGCGCCATGACGCCGGTCTTGGAATAGGCGTCCTTCGAGGCCTGAACGGCCTTGATGTAGAGCGCCTTGTCGCCGAGGTGATACTGCTCCGGCACGGCATCGGCGACCTCGGCGGGCGAGGCCTTGTCGATCCAGCGCAGCGCCTTGTAGAGGCCGTTGACGGCCGCCTGCGTGGTGTTCGGGTTCTTCTCGATGAAGTCCTGGCGGAGATAGAGGCAGGCGGCCGGGTTGGATGCGCCGAACAGGGCGCGGGTTCCGGCCTCGGTGCGGGTGTCGATCAGGGTCACGACGTCGCCGTCTGCCTCCAGCTTGGCGATGACCGGATCGAGGTGCGAGATCACGTCGATCTCGCCGCGCTTCATGGCCGCGACCGCGCTGGCGCCGCCGCCGATGCCGATGAAGCTGGCATCGCTCGCCTTGAGCCCGGCCTTCGCCATGGCGTGGACCGCGGTGATGAAGGTCGAGGAGCCCGGCGCGGTGACGCCGATCTTCAGGCCCTTGAAGTCGGCCGGCGACTTCACCTTGTCGGCGATCGCCTTGCGCACCGCGATGACGATGGTGGGGAAGCGCAGGATCTCGATGGTCGAGCGGATGTCCTGCCCCTTGGCCTGCATGCGCAGCGTGTGCTCGTAGGCTCCCGCGACCAGATCGACCGAGCCGCCGACCAGCGCCTGCAGCGAGCGCGCGCCGCCGGCGAAGTCGTTGATCTCCATCTCGAGGCCGAAATCCTTGAAGAAGCCGCGGCGCTCCGCAATGGTCAGCGGCAGGTAGTAGAGAAGCTGCTTGCCGCCGACGCCGAGCGTCACCTTGGCCTTCTCCGGCGCGCCTTGGGCGAAGGCGGGTCCGGGCAAGCCCGCCAGCCCCGCGCCCGCGCCGATGAGCGAAAGTACCTGCCTGCGGTCCATGTCGTCCTCCATATGTTTCCCGGCGCGCTGGCGGCGCCTGTTGATCAGACTGTTTTAGTTTCCCCTGGCTTCCAGACAAGCAGCGGCTTCTCGATCAGGGTCACGATGCCGTCGATCAGCATGACGAAGCCCATGAGGATGACCATGCCGGCGAAGACGCCGGTCACGTCGAAGACGCCCTCGGCCTGGTGGATGAGGTAGCCGAGGCCCGCGGCCGAGCCCAGATACTCGCCGACCACCGCACCGACCACGGCGAAGCCGACCGACGTGTGCAGGGACGAGAAGACCCAGGCGAGCGCTGCCGGCCAGTAGACGTGGCGCAGGAGCTGCCGCTCGTTCATGCCCAGCATGCGGGCATTGGCGAGCACGACCTGCGGCACCTCGCGCACGCCCTGATAGACGTTGAAGAAGACGATGAAGAAGACCAGCGTGACGCCCAGCCAGACCTTGGACCAGATGCCGAGGCCGAACCACAGGGCGAAGATGGGCGCGAGCACGACGCGCGGCAGCGCGTTCATCATCTTGACGTAGGGGTCGAAGACGGCGGCGACCAGGGGTTTGCGCGCGAACCAGAAGCCGATGACGATGCCGAGGCTGGCGCCGATGACGAAGGCGAGGATGGTCTCGACCAGCGTGATCCAGAGGTGCCGGTAGACCGAGCCCTCCAGAAACATGGAGAACACCCGCACGATCACGTCGTAGGGCGTCGAGAAGAAGAACCGCACGGTCTTCACGTCGCCGACGACCGACCAGTTGGTGACGACGTGCCAGAAGGCGAGGACGGCGACCGCGACGAGGATCTGGAGGAAGAGGAGCTTTCCGCGCGAGATGGGCATCAGGCGGCTCCCTTTTCGGAAAGGCCGTAGGTCTTGCGGACCTCGTCGCGCAGGCACGACCAGATCTCGGCGTGGAGGCGGTGGAAGGCGGGCTCGGCCCTGACCTCGGCGATATCGCGCGGGCGCGGCAGATGGACCGTGAACTCGCCGATGAACCGGGAACGCGGGCCGGCCGACATGACCACCACGCGGTCGGAGAGGGCGATGGCCTCGTCGAGGTCGTGGGTGACGAACATCACGGCCTTGCGGTCCTGCTGCCAGAGATCGAGCAGGAGCTCGCTCATGATCAGGCGGGTCTGGGCGTCGAGCGGGCCGAAGGGCTCGTCCATCAGGAGAATCTTCGGCTCGCGGACGAGCACCTGCGCCAGCGCGACGCGCTTCTTCTGGCCGCCGGAGAGCTGGTGCGGATAGCGGTCGCCGAAGGCCGAAAGGCCGACCTTGGCGAGCATGGCGCGGGCCCTCTCGTGGGCGTCCTTGCGCGACGCGCCGGCGACTTCCAGGCCGATGGCGACGTTGTTCTCGGCCGTTTTCCACGGCATCAGCGCGTCCTGCTGAAAGAGATAGCCTGCCTTGGCGTTGAGGCCGGACAGGCGCTCGCCGAAAATGTCGCAGGTGCCCGACGACGGCGGCATGAGGCCGGCGGCGATGTTCAGGAGGGTCGACTTGCCGCAGCCGGTGGGGCCGAGCAGAGCGACGAACTCGCCGTCGCGGACCGACAGGTCGACGGGCTGAACCGCTTCGTATTTCCCGCCGCCCGCCAAAGCGTATGCGACCGAAACACCCTTGAGGTGTACGGCAGTGGTCACGTTGCCTCCCGGCTTTCTCGTCGGGAGCCTTGCGGCAAGGCTACGCGCTCCCTGTTGCGGGCAAGACTATCGGCCGATGGTACACTTGAGAAGTGAGCCGGCGTCGCAGCGGGAGGTCCGCCCTTGCATCAGCGAAGTGCGTCCTTCGAGGCTCGGCTGCCGCCTCGCACCTCAGGATGAGGAGGATGTGGTCTGCATCAGGGGCGTGAAAGCCGGAACCGCAGCACTTCGACAGCCTGGATGCAGGTCTTTTCCCTGCTCATCCTGAGGTGCGAGCCTCGAAGGACGCACTTCGTTCGGGCAGGCCATCCGGCCCTCACGCCCTCTCGCCGGCAACCTTGACGATGGCGGCGCGCAGGTCGGGGATGCCCTCGCCCTTGCGGCTCGACGTGGCGATGATCTCGGGGAAGGCCGCCGCGCGCTTCTTCAGCGCCGCAAGGGTCGAGGCGACCAGCGCGTCCAGTTCGGGACCGGAGATCTGGTCGGCCTTGGTCAGCACGACCTGATAGGACACGGCGGCGCTGCCGAGCGCGTCCAGAACCTCGGCATCCACCGGCTTCAGGCCGTGGCGGGCATCGACCAGCACATAGACGCGGGCAAGGTTCTGCCGGCCGCGCAGATAGTCGTGGATGACCTTCGTCCAGGCCTTCACCTTGGCCTCGGGCGCGGCCGCGAAGCCGTAGCCCGGCATGTCGACGAGCACGATGCCGGGATTTGCCGGCCCCTCGACGTGGAAGAAGTTCAGCTCCTGCGTGCGGCCGGGCGTGTTCGAGGTGCGCGCGAGACTGTTCTGGCCGACCAGCGCATTGATCAGGCTCGACTTGCCGACATTGGAGCGGCCGGCAAAAGCCACCTCCACGCCGGTCATCGGCGGCAGGTGCTTCATGTCCGGCGTGCCGCGCCAGAATGTCCAGGGCCGGGCAAAGACGAGCCGGCCCGCCTCGATCGGGTCGGCGGTCATTGCTTTAACTCCGGTTGCGCGGTCAGGCCGCCGGCTTGGCGGGTCCGGCGCCGAACATCGAGCGGAGATTATCCCACAATTCGATCTTCACGCCGTATTTGCGCATGATGATGCCCTGCTGGAGCACCGACAGGAGGTTGTTCCACGCCCAGTAGATGACGAGGCCCGCCGGGAACGAGGCCAGCATGAAGGTGAACAGGATCGGCATCCACTTGAAGAACACGGCCTGGATCGGGTCCGTCGGCGCCGGGTTCATCTGCATCTGGACCCACATCGTGATGCCCATGATGATCGGCCAGATGCCGATCAGCAGGAAGGCCGGCACGGTGAAGGGCAGAAGGCCGAAGAGGTTGAAGATCGAGGTCGGATCAGGAGCCGAGAGGTCCTGGATCCAGCCGAAGAACGGCGCGTGCCGCATCTCGATGGTGATGAACAGCACCTTGTAGAGCGCGAAGAACACCGGAATCTGGATCAGGATCGGCCAGCAGCCAGCGAGCGGATTGATCTTTTCGCGCTTGTAGAGCGCCATCAGCTCCTGCTGCTGCTTCATCTTGTCTTCCGCGAAGCGATCGCGGATCGCCATCATTTCCGGCTGCACCTTCTTCATCATGGTGATGGAGGCGTAGCTCTTGTTGGCGAGCGGGAAGAACAGGCCCTTGATCAGCAGCGTGACGAGCAGGATGGCGATGCCGAAATTGCCGGTCTGGACGAAGATCCAGTCCATGACGACGAAGAGCGGCTTGGTGATGAAGTAGAACCAGCCCCAGTCGATCAGCCGGTCGAAACGGTCGATCTTGAAGGCCTCGGCATAGCCGTCGACGACGCGGACTTCCTTGGCGCCGGCGAAGAGGCGCGTCGTGGTCTCGTGGGTCGCGCCGGGCGCGACGGTCGCGGCAGGCGCGAGGAAGTCGGTCTGGAAGCTCTTGGTCGTACCCGACTGGAAGAACTTGAAGGCCGCGTCGGTCTCCAGCGACTGGTCGGGGATCAGCGCCGCCGCCCAGTACTTGTCGGTGATGCCGAGCCAGGCGCCGCGCGCCTTGAAGGCCTGCGTCTTGGCGCTCTCGATGGAGGAATAGCCGACTTCCTGCAGGCCCTTGTCGCCGAAGACGCCGATCAGGCCCTCGTGCAGGATGTAGTAGCCGGAGGTCTGCGGCACGCCGTGGCGCGAGATCAGGCCGTAGGCGTGCAGCGAGACGGGCGCGCCGCCTGCATTGATCACGGCGTCCTTCACCGTCACCATGTAATTGGCGTCGATCTCGAAGGTGCGGCGGAAGGTCAGGCCCTGGCCGTTGTCCCAGGCGAGCACGACCGGCGAGGACGGCGTCAGCTTGCCCGTGCCCTGCTGCGTCCAGATGGTCTGGGCGTTCGGCACGGCCGTACCGGCATTGGCGACGCCGACATAACCGAACTCGGCATAGAACGGGTGCTGGTGGTTGACCGGGTCGATCGGCGAGCCGGCCGGCGCGAAAAGCACGACGTGCGGGCTGTTGCGCGCGATGGTCTCGCGGTAGGCGGTCATGACGAGGTCGTCGAGCCGCGCGCCGACGAGGTTGATCGAGCCGGTGAGCCGCGGCGTCTCGATGCCAACGCGGGGCGTCGATGCAAGAATCGCCTCGCGGGTCTGGCCGCCACCGGGGGCGGGAGCCAGAGCGCCGGGGGCAGCCGGGGCCGTCGAGGTCGCGCCGGGAGCCGGCGTGCCCGGAGCCGCAGGCGCCTGACCGGGCTGTGCCGGGGCCTGCTGTGCCTGACGCTGCTGCTGCGCCTGCTGCTGGCGCTGGCGCTCCATCTGCGGCATGCCGACGAAATACTGCCAGCCGACGAGGACGAGGATCGAAAGGACGATCGCGAGGATGTAGTTGCGGTTGTCAGCCATCGTTCTGTCGGTAGCAGGTCAGGACGGGGCGCCGGCGGGCGGGCGCGGCGGGCGGGGCACCGACGCCCGGCGCAGGGCATCGGCGAGATCGGTCATCAGGGTCTCGAACGGGCGGTCGAGCGCGTTGCGGTTCAGCACCAGCACATAGTCGGAACCGGCCGCCGCCGCAGGCGCGGCACCGAGCCGCACGGCCTCCTTGAGGCGGCGGCGCATGCGGTTGCGCTCGACGGCGCCGCCCGTCTTTTTGGTGACGGTGAAGCCGAAGCGCGGCGGCAGCTCGTCGCCGCGGCGGCGCTCCTGCAACACGAAAGCCGCCGTTGCGACACGGCGGCCCTTGGAACAGGCAACGAAATCGGCGCGGCGAACGAGGCGGCGGGGTGTCGTCGAACTTGTCATCCGCACCTCCCGCCGAGTCCGGACCGGACCCACGATCGAGGGATCGCGGACCTGCCGGGTTCTGCCCGATCGCGCCGTCTTTACGCGGAAAGGCGCTTGCGGCCACGCGCGCGGCGGGCGGCGAGAACGCGCTGGCCACCCTTGGTCGCCATGCGGGCGCGGAAGCCGTGGCGGCGCTTGCGGACGAGCTTGGAGGGCTGGTAGGTGCGTTTCACGGGACGTCTCCGCGCGGATAGGGATCAAACGATCGAATGGGGTTCCGGAAGCTGCCTGCGGGCGGTGAGCCCGATAAAAGGCTCACGCGCTCGGGCGCGGGCCGCGACCAAGTCGGCGCGGGTTATGGCTGCGGTTGGCCCAAAAGTCAACGCGGAATGGCCGGCGCTGGCAAAGCGCCCGCCGGAACCGGCCTTCAGGTCAGCGGGATGTCCGAAACATGGGCACGGAAGGCGGCCCTTTCGCTGATCGCGGCGTACCAGCGGTCGACATTGGCATAGGCCGGGCTTTCCGGGACCAGCGCCCTGTAGCGGAAAGCCATGATGCCGATGGGAATGTCGGCCACGGAGAAGGTGTTGCCGACAACGTAAAGCTGGTTCGCGAGCTGGGTATCGAGAATCTTCATCGCCGCGATGGCGGACATCTTCGCGCCGTCGATGGCCGCCATGTTGCGCTTGTCGGGGTCCGTGCGCACGAGGCCGATGAAAACCGGGCCTACCGCCGCGCCGAGCTCGGTCTGCTGCCAGTCCATCCACATGTCGACGCGGGCCTGATCCGCCAGCGCAGCCGGCATCAGGCGGCCGTGCCTGCGGGCGAGGTGGCGGCAGATCGCGTTCGACTCCCACAGGATAACGCCGTCATCCTCGACGGTGGGGATCTTGCCGTTCGGGTTCATGGCCCGGTAGCGCGGTTCGTCGACGACGCCGAACTGGCGGCCCGCCTCGACGCGCTCATGGGGCAACCCCAGCTCGCCGATGCACCACATGACCTTCTGCACGTTGGACGAGTTGTTCCGTCCCCAGACCTTCAGCATGGACCGTTCCTATCGCTGGCACGTCGGGCAGTAGAACGTCGATCTGTTGGACTGCACGATGCGGCGAACAATGGTCCCGCAGCCGGGCGTCGCGCAAGCCTCGCCCTCGCGGTCATAGACACGGAAGCGGTGCTGGAAATAGCCGAGCTCGCCGGAGGGCTGCGCATGGTCGCGCAGGGAGGAGCCGCCAGCCTCGATGGCCTCCGCGATGACCTCGCGAATGACCGGCACCAGACGCTCGAGCCGCACGGTCGGCGCGCCGCCCCTGGTGACGAGGGTGCCGGCGGCCCGCTGGGGCGACAGGCCGGAACGATAGAGCGCCTCGCAGACATAGATATTGCCGAGGCCGGCGATGATCGACTGGTCGAGCAGGGCTGCCTTCAGCGGCGCGGCCTTGCCCCGGAACGCCCGCGCCAGGTGTTCGGCCGAGAGGGCATTGCCCACCGGCTCGACGCCGAGATGGGCGAAAAGCGCGTGTTCAGCCAGTTCCGCGCGTGGGATCATGAGCATGAAGCCGAAGCGGCGCGGATCGTTGTAGGTGACCGTCGCGCCGGAGGAGAGGCGCAGCACGACGTGGTCATGGACGCTGTCGCGCGAGCGCTCGTGGTGGAATTCGCCGACTACGTTTTGCTCGATCCGGAACGAGCCGGACATGCCGAGATGCATGACCAGCACGTCGCCCCGGTCCAGATCGGCGGTGAGATATTTCGCCCGGCGGCCGAGCGCCTCGACCCTGCGCCCGACGAGCCGCTCGCCGAAACGCTCGGGGAAGGGGAAGCGCAGGTCGGGCCGGCGGATATCGGCGCCAAGGATGGTCGCACCCTCCATGACCGGGGCGAGGCCCCGGCGCACCGTTTCGACCTCGGGAAGCTCGGGCATCGGTCAACCATCCGCGTGAGGCGGCCGGAAACCGGCAGCCAACCCCACATAGCGCCGGAGAAACGGTTCCGCTATGGTCCGGCCGAATTGCAGGGTCGGTCCATGTCAGCAGCCTCGTCCACCACCGATTTCGGCTTCCGCCGCGTCGCTCTCGACGCCAAGCAGGGGCTGGTGGACGACGTGTTCCACAAGGTCGCCGGCCGCTACGACCTGATGAACGACCTGATGTCGGCCGGCCTGCACCGGGTCTGGAAGGACGTCATGGTGACCCGGCTCGGCGTGCCGAAGACGCGGGCCTTCCACCATCTCGATGTCGCGGGCGGCACCGGGGACGTGGCCTTCAAGGTGGTCGGCGCGGGGGCCGGGGCTGACGCGACGGTCTGCGACATCAATGCCGAGATGCTCAAGGTCGGCCGCGACCGCGCCGACAAGCGCGGCCTGTCGGACCGCGTCGAGTTCGTTCAGGGCAACGCCGAGGAACTGCCCTTCCCGTCCCGCTCGTTCGACGGCTACACGATCGCCTTCGGCATCCGCAACGTGCCGCGCATCCAGAAGGCCCTCGACGAGGCGTTCCGCGTGCTGCGGCCCGGCGGGCGGCTGCTGGTGCTGGAGTTCTCAGCTGACGTGGTGCCGGGCCTCGACCGCGTCTACGACGCCTATTCGTTCAACGTGATCCCGCCGATGGGGCGCATGGTGACGGGCGATGCCGAGCCCTACCAGTATCTGGTCGAGTCGATCCGCAAGTTCCCCCGCAACGAGGCCTTTGCCGGCATGATCGAGACGGCCGGCTTCGCGCGTGTGTCGGTCACGCCGATGACCGGCGGCATCGCGTGCCTGTCCGGCGGCTGGAAGATCTGACCCCGTGATCCCGACCCTCGTCCATGCCGCGCGCCTCGCCCGGGCCGGTTTCGTCTTCGCCCGCGAGGGCGTGTTCGGCCTCGTCGATCCGCAGGTGCTGCCCCCCGCCGCGCGGCTCGGCCTCAGGCTGGCGCGGCTGATCGAGCGGCGCGGCACGGGCTCGCGCGCCGACCGGCTGACTGCCGCCCTCACCCGCCTTGGGCCGACCTATGTGAAGCTCGGCCAGTTCCTCTCCACCCGGCCGGACGTGGTCGGCGCGGCCATCGCCACCGACCTTGAAGCGCTCCAGGACAAGGTGCCGCCCTTCGACGCGAAGGAGGCCGAGCGGATCGTCGCGGAGACGCTCGGCGCGCCGCTCGACACCCTCTTCGTCTCCTTCGGCCCGCCGATTGCCGCCGCCTCCATCGCGCAGGTGCACAAGGCGCGGGTCCGCGACGGCGACACCCTGCGCGATGTCGCGGTCAAGGTGCTGCGCCCCCGCGTCGCCGACCGCTTCCGCGCCGACCTCTCCGACTATTACTTCGCCGCACGGCTCGCCGAGCGCTTCGCGCCGGACAGCCGCCGGCTGAAGCCCGTGGGGATCGTCGACACGCTCGCCCGCTCCATGGCCATCGAGCTGGACATGAGGCTGGAAGCCGCAGCCGCCTCCGAAATGGCGGAGCGGACCAGGGACGATCCCGGCTTCCGCGTTCCGGTGGTGGACTGGAACCGGACGGGAAAAGGCGTGCTGACCACCGAATGGATCGACGGCATCCGCCTCGGCGACCGCGCGGGGCTGGCTGCGGCCGGCATCGACCCGCGCGCGCTCGGCCAGACGGTGATCCAGAGCTTCCTGCGCCATGCGCTGCGCGACGGCTTCTTCCATGCCGACATGCACCAGGGCAACCTGTTCGCCGACCCGGCGGGCAATCTGGTGGCGGTCGATTTCGGCATTATGGGCCGGATCGGCCCGAAGGAGCGGCGCTTCCTCGCGGAAATCCTGCTCGGCTTCATCACCAAGCAGTATCGCCGGGTGGCGGAGGTGCATTTCGAGGCCGGCTATGTGCCGGGACACCATTCCATCGACGAGTTCGCGCAGGCGATCCGCGCCATCGGCGAGCCGATCCATTCGCGCACCGCCGACCAGATCTCGATGGCGCAGCTCCTGTCGCTGCTTTTCGAGGTGACCGGCATCTTCGAGATGAAGACGCGCACGGAGCTGATCCTCCTCCAGAAGACCATGGTTGTGGTCGAGGGCGTCGCGCGCTCGCTCGACCCCCGGCTCGACATCTGGACGAGCTCGGAGCCCGTCGTGCGCGAGTGGATCACGCGCAATCTCGGCCCGGTCGGGCGGATCGAGGAGGTCGGCGAGGGGGCGCGTGCGGTCGGCAAGATCGTCGGCGAGGCGCCGGTCCTGCTCGGCCGCGCCGCCATGCTGTCCGAGCGGATCGACGACCTGACCCGCGACGGCTTCGTGCTGGCGCCGGAATCACTCAAGGGGATCGGCGAGGCCGAGGCGCGGCGGAACCGCTGGTCGACGGTGGCGCTGTGGGTGATTGCGGCGCTGCTGGCGGCGAACCTGATCTGGGGTTGAGGGCGATTGCATCCGGCGAAGTGCGTCCTTCGAGGCTCACTCGCTCTGCTCGCCCGCACCTCAGGATGAGGAAGGCTGGGTGCTGCATCCAGGCTGAATGAGACGCAGCGGTGGAGCATCAATCCATGCAGATGCCAAACTCAACTTTCCTCATCCTGAGGTGAGAGCCAAAGCGAGCCTCGAAGGACGCACTTCACTGATGCAGGGCGGCGACCACCATCAGGCAAATCTGTATAATACCGCCATGACCTCGCTTCTGACGCCCGATTCCGCCGTCGACCACCTCGAACAGCTCTACGACGAGGCGACCGCCGCGCTGCGCGCCGCGCTGGAGCGCTACCTCTCAGGCGGCCAGCCGCCCTCCCCGGAAGAGCGCGCCCGCTTCGTCTATCCCGAACTCGCCGTCACCTACGCGCCGGACCGCGCCGCGCCGCGCAACCGGCGGGCCTATGCCAAGTTCTCGCAGGCCGGGCTGTACACGACGACCGTAACGCAGCCGGGCTTCTTCCGGCGCTACCTGCTCGACCAGCTCCGCCCGCTCGTCTCCGAATATGGCGCGGCGCTGGACGTGCGCCCCAGCACGCAGGAAATCCCCTACCCCTACGTGCTCGACGGGGTCGACGAGCTGGCCGCCGGCGGCCGCAGCCCTTCCGAACTCGCACGGCATTTCCCCTCACCGCTGCTGTCGCTGGTCGGCGACGAGATCGCCGACGGCATGTTCGACGGCCTGCCGAACGGCGCCCGGCCGCTGTCGCTGTTCGACGCCGTGCGCGTCGATTATTCGCTGCGCCGCCTCATCCACTACACGGGCACGGACTGGCGGGCCGCGCAGCCCTGGATCCTGCTCACCAACTATCACCGCTATGTCGACCAGTTCGTCGCCTGGAGCGCCGAGGAGATCGCGGCCGGCCGGGCGCTGCGCCTCACCGCGCCGGGCGGCCTCACCATCGATTCAACCGATGTCGAGGGCGGCGTCGCGCGGATCGCCGCTTCCGCCTGGCACCGCTACCAGATGCCGGCCTACCATCTGGAGCGGCAGGGCACGGCCGGCGTGACCCTCGTCAATATCGGCGTCGGCCCGTCCAACGCCAAGAACATCACCGACCACCTCGCGGTGCTGCGGCCCCATTGCTGGCTGATGATCGGCCATTGCGGGGGCCTGAGGCAGGCGCAGGAGATCGGCGACTACGTGCTGGCTCATGCCTATCTCCGGCGCGACCACATCCTCGACGCGCTGGTGCCGCCGCAGATCCCGATCCCAGCGCTGGCCGAAATCCAGACCGCCCTGCAGGAAGCCTGCGCCGCCGTCACCGGCGCGTCGGGCGATGCACTGAAGCACCGCCTGAGGACCGGCACCGTCGTCACCAACGACGACCGCAACTGGGAACTGCGCTACACGCAGGAGGCGCGGCTGTTCAACCTGTCGCGCGCCATCGCGGTGGACATGGAGAGCGGCACCATCGCCGCGCAAGGCTACCGCCTGCGCGTGCCCTACGGGACCCTGCTCTGCGTCTCCGACAAGCCGCTGCACGGCGAGATCAAGCTGCCGGGCGCGGCCAGCGCCTTCTATGCCAACGCGGTGGCGCAGCACCTGCTGGTCGGCCTCGACGCGGTCGAGCGGCTGAAGCGCACCGGCGGCGCAATTCATTCCCGCAAGCTGCGCAGCTTCGACGAGCCGCCGTTCCGCTAGCATGATCCCGAAAAGTGGGAACCGGTTTTCGGACAAGACCATGCTCGGACCAATGCCCGGCTGCCCCGCCAGATGGCGGCCTTGAAAGGCCGGCGCAAACCCTTACCTTCGCGCCACATTTCAGCGGAGCATCCCATGCTCGTCGGCAAGCGCATTCTTCTGATCATCGGCGGCGGCATCGCGGCCTACAAGTCGCTGGAGCTGATCCGGCGGCTGCAGGACCGCGGCGCAAAGGTGCGCGCCATCCTGACGAAGGCCGGCACCGAGTTCGTCACGCCGCTGTCGGTCGGCTCGCTCACCGGCGACAAGGTGTTCCAGGAGCTGTTCTCGCTCACCGACGAGAACGAGATGGGCCATATCGAGCTGTCGCGGGATGCCGACCTCCTGGTCGTTGCACCGGCCACCGCCGACCTGATGGCGAAGATGGCGAACGGCCATTCCAACGATCTCGCCTCCACCGCCCTGCTCGCGACCGACAAGCGGGTGCTGATCGCCCCCGCCATGAACGTGCGGATGTGGCTGCACCCGGCGACCCAGCGCAATCTCGCGACGCTCACCGGCGACGGCGTCAGCGTCGTCGGGCCGAACGACGGCTCGATGGCCTGCGGCGAGTTCGGTCCCGGCCGCATGGCCGAGGTGCCGGAGATCATCGCCGCTATCGAGGGCATGATGAAGGACCCGGCGGTCAGCCATCCGCTAGCCGGCCGCAAGGTGGTCGTCACCTCCGGCCCGACGCGCGAGGCGATCGATCCCGTGCGCTACATCTCCAATCATTCCTCCGGCAAGCAGGGCCACGCCATCGCGAGGGCCGCGGCCGAGGCCGGCGCCGAGGTGACGCTGGTGACCGGGCCGGTCGCGATCCCCGATCCGGTCGGCGTCACCGTCGTCCATGTCGAGAGCGCGCGCGAGATGCTGGCGGCGGTCGAGAAGGCGCTGCCGGCCGCCATCGGCGTATTCGCTGCGGCGGTCGCCGACTGGCGCGTCGCCGATGTCGCCGGGGATAAGATCAAGAAGGGCGCGGGCGGCCCGCCCAGCCTCGCCTTTGTCGAGAACCCCGACATCCTTGCGACCGTTGCCGCTCTCAAGGCCGGCCGGCCCGATCTCGTGGTGGGCTTCGCCGCCGAGACCGAGAACGTTATCGACAACGCCCGCGCCAAGCTCGCGCGCAAGGGCTGCGACCTGATCGTCGCCAACGATGTCGCGACCGGCACCGGCACCTTCGGCGGCGACGCCAACACGGTGCATCTGGTCACGCCGGACGGCGTCGAGACCTGGGCGCGCCAGTCCAAGGACGAGGTAGCCCGCGCGCTGGTGGCGCGGCTCGCGGAAAGGCTCGGCAAGATATGACAGGCCGATTCGCATGAGCGGCAAACTCGCTATTCCGGTGCAGCGCCTGCCGCATGGCGAGGGCCTGCCGCTGCCGGCCGCGCAGACGGAGCACGCCGCCGGCATGGACCTCGTCGCGGCGCTGCCGGCGGACGAGCCGCTGGTTCTCGCGCCGCTGGCGCGGGCTGCCGTGCCCACCGGCCTCGCCATGGCGATCCCCCCCGGCTACGAGGGCCAGGTGCGGCCCCGCTCCGGCCTTGCGCTCAAGCACGGCATCACCGTCGCGAACGCGCCCGGCACGGTCGACGCCGACTATCGCGGCGAGGTGAAGGTCATCCTGATCAATCTCGGCGAGGCCCCGGTGACCATCGCGCGCGGCGAGCGGATCGCGCAGTTCGTCGTCGCCCCGGTTACTGCTGCGGAGCTGGTTACCTCCGAGAACCTGTCAGAGACCCAGCGTGGTGCCGGTGGCTTCGGCTCAACCGGCCGTTGAGAAAATTCTTCCCTGCGTTGCAAACACGGGGCTCATGCACGAAATGGTCCTTCTACCCGCCAACGGGTTGTGATCTTCTGTCGATGGGTGAGCGACGTCGCCCATCAGGTCGAGGACATCATGCCGATCCTGTCGCGTCGTGGCCGGCTGGCGATTGCCGCCGTTGTCGATATTGCGCTGCACGCGGTCTCCGGGCCGGTCGCAGCCAAGGCTTTGGCTGCGCGGCAGAACCTGCCGCCGCGCCATCTGGAACCGCTGCTGCAGGCACTGGTGCGCAACGGCATCCTCAAGGGGCTGAGGGGTCCGCGCGGCGGCTATGACCTTGCCCGCGAGCGCCGGGCCATCACCTGCGGCGAGGTCGTCCGCGCCACGGTGGAGATCGCGGACGACGAGTTCGACGCGATTTCGCCGCTGGTCGCCACGGTGGTCGTGCCGGCGGTCGAGGCGGCCGAGCGCACCTATTTCGCCCAGCTCGACCGCATCACGATCGCGGAACTCTGCGCGGCGGCATCGGAGAGCCTCGCGGATTCCCCGAACCTGCAGTTCGAAACGGCCTGAGCCGGTCAGCCCGCGGTGACGCGGGAAAGACGGTCCAGCGCGCCGTCGAGCGTCTCGTCGCGCTTGGCGAAGCAGAAGCGCACGACGGAGGTCACCGGCGTCTCGGCATAGAAGGCCGAAACCGGAATGGCCGCGACACCGTGCTGCCGGACGAGGTTCTTGCAGAAGGCGACATCGTCGGAAATGCCGGCGGTCGCCAGATCGATATTGATGAAATAGGTGGCCGCGCTCGGCAGCACGTCGAAGCCCGAGCGGGCGAGGCCAGCGTGGAAACGGTCGCGCGCGCGCTGCAGGTCGGCGCGCATGCCGTCGAAATAGCCGGCCTCCTTGCCGAGCCCATAGGCGACGGCCGACTGGAGATTGGGCGGCGTGGTGAAGGTCAGGAACTGGTGGGCCTTGGCGAGCACCCGCATGATGTCGGGCGCGGCGACGACGAAGCCGACCTTCCAGCCGGTCAGCGAGAAGATCTTGCCGGCCGAGCCGATCTTGACGGCCCGCTCGCGCAGGCCGGGGACGTTGAGCACGGAGACGTGCCGGTGGCCGTCGAACACGACGTGCTCCCAGACCTCGTCTGAAATGACCGTGGCACCGAAGCGCTGGCAGAACCTGCCGAGCAGTTCGAGGTCCTCGGTCGGGGTGACGGAGGCTGCCGGGTTCAGCGGATTGTTCAGAAGCACCACGCGCGTCTTCGACGAGAAGACGGCCACGAGGTCCTCTTCCGTGAAGCGCCAGTGCGGCGGGCGCAACGTCACGAAGCGCGGCACGCCGCCGGCGCGGCGGACCAGCGGCAGGTAGGCGTCGTACATGGGCTGGAACAGCACGACCTCGTCGCCCGGCTCGATCAGCGCGAACAGCGCGCCGGCAATCGCCTCGGTCGCGCCCGAGGTGATCATCACCTCCTGCGCCGGATCGATCGCCAGGCCCTGATGGAGGCCGTAATGGGCCGCGACCGCCTGCCGCAGTTCGGGAAGCCCCATCATCGGCGGATACTGGTTCCAGCCGGAGACGACCGCCTCGGCAGCCTTCTCGCGGACGTCGGCCGGGCCGGGATCGTCGGGAAAGCCCTGACCGAGATTGATCGCGCCGGTCTCGCGCGCGAGCTGCGACATGACCTCGAAGACGGTGGTGGGCAGGTCGGCGAAAATCGGGTTCATCGCACACCGCAATGTCACGCGTTCGCTTCAACGAACGATCTGATCGATATGCCGAAGCGCCTTCCCGGTGTCAAACCGTCACGACGAGGCAGGCCGGGCGATGAAGGTCATGCGATGCGGTGTCAGGCCGAGGTTCGGCAGGTGCCGCCCGGCGACAAAACCCTGCCGGGCGAGGAGCGCAATCATCGCCGCTTGCGAATAGGTCGAGAGCCCGAGTTCGCCGCGCAGCTTGCGATAGGGCGAGACGGCGGTGGCCGCGAGTCCCGCGACGGCTGACGTGAAGAAGCCGCCGCGCCAGGCGTTTCTCAACAGGGACGCGACATCGGCGACGATCCCGGCATCCGGCGGGATCACGTCGGCGATGACCAGCCGGCCGGTCGGCTTCAGCTTGGCGTGGAACCTTCCGAGCAGCGCTTCCAGATCGGCCTCGGACAGATACTGGATCAGCGATGAGACCACGATCAGGTCGGCGGCGCCGTCCGCCAGCACCCCGTCGAGCTCTTCCGGCAGGGTGCAGGCGATCTTCGGCCCGGCAGCGAACCGTTCGCGCAGCTTCGCCACGACCGACGGCGCGCCGTCGCAGAGGACCAGTCGCCCGACCGCGTCGGCCACGCGGTCCGCTTCCAGCGCCTCGCCGCAGGCATAGTCGAGCAGGACCGCCTCCGGCCCGGCCGCCGCCAGCCGCACATGGTCGAGGATGCCATCGGCGATGGCGCGGTAATGCAGGCGCTTGTGGCGGTCGCTGACGTAGATGGCGTGTTCGCCATCCCAGAAGGAGCGCCAGTCGGCCATCAGTGCGAGTGGCCCGTCAGGCGGTCCTGAAGCGCCAGGAAGACACCGGAGGTCACGAAGACGACGTGGATGCCCACCAACCACATCAGCTCACGATCCGTCATGGCCCCGACATTCATGAAGGCCTTGAGCAGATGGATGGCGGAAATGGCGACGATGGAGGCGAGCAGCTTCAGCTTCAGCGCCGAGAAGTCGATCGTGCCCATCCATTCCGGCCGGTCGCGGGCGGTGATGTGCTCCATCTTCGACACGAAGTTCTCCCAGCCCGAGAACACGACCATGATCACCAGGTTGGCGGCCAGCGACAGGTCGATCAGGGTCAGAACGCCAAGGATCACGTCGGCTTCCTTGGCCGTCGGCACCTTGACGATGAACGCGGCGAGATCGCGGACGAAGACGACCATCAGCGCGGCGAGCCCGAGCATGAGGCCGATATAGAACGGCGCCATGAGCCAGCGGCCGGCGAAGATGGCCCTCTCGATACCGGCCTCGATGCGTTCGGGCCGGGCTTCCGAGGGTTGGGGCTCTGTCATTGGAAATCCTCAGCGAAGCGCTGCGCCTGTCGTCGCGCGCCGTCCTATTCTCCCTCGCCGAAACGGTCGGCGAGCAAAGCCGCAAGCGCATCGACGGCCGCGACCGCCTCGGGGCCCCTGGCCCGCACGGTGACCGAGGTCCCGATCGCCGCGGCGAGCATCATCAGGCCCATGATCGACGAACCGTCGACGGTTTCGCCGCAGCGCGAGACCTTGATCGAAGCGTTGAACCGGTCGACGCAGGCGACGAACTTGGCCGAGGCCCGCGCGTGGAGGCCGCGCTTGTTGATGATCGGCAGCTCACGCACCACCTCGCCGGGGGCCGCGGACGCATCGGTGGAGAACGCGGCGCTATCGTCCGCCATTGCGGTCGTTTCCTCTGCCTGACGGCGTCGCGGCTCGCAGCTTCTGGCGGCCCGCTTGGCGCGGCCAGCCAGTCTAACCGTGATTTCCGCACGATTTCAATGGCCTGCCAGCACGCGGCTCGCGATATTGATGTATTTCCGGCCGGCTTCCTGCGCGTGCAGGACGGCCTCCTGCAACGGCTTCTCGGTGCGCACGGTCGCCAGCTTGACCAGCATCGGCAGGTTGATGCCGGCGATGACCTCCACCGGACGCCCGCTCATCACCGATATGGCGAGATTGGACGGCGTGCCGCCGAACATGTCGGTGAGGACCGCCACGCCGTCGCCGCTATCCACCTGATCGACTGCCGCGATGATGTCGCGGCGTCGCTGGTCCATGTCGTCGCTGGGCCCGATCGCAATGGTCTCGACCTGCTTCTGGGGACCCACGACATGCTCCATGGCATGGCGGAACTCGACGGCCAACTGGCCGTGCGTGACGATGACGAGACCGATCATCCGGCACTCCGCGCGCCGAACGATGCGCGCCTGACCACGAAAGAGAGCGGAATGTTCACCATGTAACGGGCCAGCGCAAGGGCATGATGAAAGACGATAGGCCGGTTAGTGCGATGCAGCAACAGGGGCCGAAAAATGAGCCAGCCACTGGCATCGCGCGAGGATTGCCGGCAGCGCCGCCGCGCCGGCAGGCACGGGATGACGCGGCAATGTGACGCCCGCGATAACAGTGAAAAGCGCCTCTTCCTCCGGCATGCGGTCGGCGCCCGGCGCGTCGAGATCGACAACGAGGCCGACGACGGCAAGCGGCTCGTGAACAACCTGCCGGATGCCCAGCCCGCGGATTTCGACAAGGCCCGCGAGGGCCTGCGGAGCTCTCGCGAGCAGGCGGCCATGGGCCGCCTCCAGCTCCACCCGGTCGTCGGCCACCAGCCGGGCAAAGGGCGCTCCGCCGCCGCCGAACCGGTCGATGAGGTCGAGCACGAGGCGCGTCTTGCCCGATCCCGACGGTCCCCGCACGAGAACGGCCCTGGCGCCGACAAGGACGGCGCTCGCATGAATGGTGGCCATGGCTCAGCCGGCCGGCAGGCTGACGACGAAACGCGCGCCCAGCGAGGTGGGCTCGCCGTCCGCATCGGCAGGACCGGGCCGGTTCTCCGCGCGGATGCGGCCGCCATGGGCCTCGACGATCTGCTTGGAGATGGACAGGCCGAGCCCCGAGTTCTGCCCGTAATCCTGATGGGGACGGTCGGTGTAGAAGCGCTCGAAGATCCTTTCGAGCGCGTCGTCGCGGATGCCGGGGCCGTCATCCTCCACGACGATCTCGATCGAGCCCTTCAGCTTGCGCGCCTTGACGCGCACCTCGCCGTCCGGGGCTGAGAAGGAGCGGGCATTGTCGATCAGGTTGGTAATGACCTGGCTGATGCGGCTGTCGTGGCCGGGCAGGTAGAAGTCCTGACGCTTGCCGCCCTCGAAGGACAGTCTGACGCCGGCCTCGCCCGGCTTGCGGGTCTCCTCGGCCATGACAACCAGCGTTTCGAGGAGCTGGCCGAGATCGATCCGCGTCGCCTCCTGCCGCTGCAATTCGGCATCGAGGCGGCTGGCATCGGAAATATCGGTGATCAGGCGGTCGAGCCGCTTCACGTCGTGCTGGATGACTTCGAGCAGGCGCTTGCGCGCGTTCTCCGTCTTGGCCAGCGGCAGGGTCTCGACCGCGGAGCGGAGCGAGGTGAGCGGGTTCTTCAGTTCGTGCGCGACGTCGGCCGCGAAGCTCTCGATCGCCTCGATGCGGGCATAGAGCGCATCGGTCATGTCGCGCAGCGAGCGCGACAGCAGGCCGATCTCGTCGCGGCGGTGGCCGAAATCCGGGATTTCCTCGCGCGAGCGGTGACGCCGGCGAACCTGAACGGCACCCTCCGCGAGTTTGCGCACCGGGCCGGCAATGGTGCGGGCCATGAGGATCGACAGGACGATCATGACGAGGGCCGCGACGAGGAACACGCGCAGCACCTGGAAGCGCTCGGCATCGAGATGCTGGTCGATCTCGCCGCCCTGGGTGTTCAGGAGCAGCACGCCGAGCACGCCGCGGAAACGCTGGATCGGGATGGCCACGGAGACGATCAGCTCGCCGCTTTCGTTGACCCTGACCATGCTGATCTTCTGCCCGTTCAGCGCCTGTGCCACTTCCGGGTAGCTCTTGCCGTTCCTGAAGCCGAAATCGCGGTAGATCGGGAAATCGCCGCCGCCGCGCAGGAAGCGGCGGACCTCGTTCCACCACTTCTCGTAAAAGGGGGGCTTCGCGCCGATCGGCGGCAGGTCGAGGGTCTGGATGTCGCCGCGGCCGTAGAGGGTGCGGCTGTCGAGGATGAGGTTGCCCTCGCGGTCGTAGATGCGTGCCTGCGTCTCGGTCGGGCCGGTCAGGCGGCGCAGGACCGGGGCGACACGCTCGGGATTGATCGGAAATTCCAGCAGCGCACTCGGGTCGTCCACCGACGAGCCGGCGCCGCCGAGCTGCATCTCGAACAGCTTGTCGGGATCGATGGGGATGACCGATCCGTCGACGGCCGCCGAGGCGGCGATGGCGCCGGCAATGATCTCGCCCTGGACGATGAGGCTCTGCGCCCGCGATTCGATCAGGCCGGCGCGGAACTGTGACAGCCACAGGATGCCCGAGACCAGCGCGACGAGGCCAGCGAGGTTCAGCGCGACGATGCGGCGCGTGAGGCTGGAAAAGGAGCGGTTGAGGACGACGCGCACGGAGCGCGCGACGACGTGGGCGAAACGCGACCAGCCACGGCGGGCGCGGGCGCCGGCCGTTGAGGGCGCCACCTGCCCGTCGGCAGGTTCGCTGGCGGTATCGCTGGGTCGGGTGCGGTCGAGCATACGGTCTCGCCGGGTTTAAGGCGCCTCACTCCTTGAAGCGGTAGCCGACGCCGTAGAGCGTTTCGATCATCTCGAAATCGTCGTCGACCACCTTGAACTTCTTGCGCAGGCGCTTGATGTGGCTGTCGATGGTGCGGTCGTCGACATAGACCTGATCGTCATAGGCCGCATCCATCAGGGCGTTGCGGCTCTTCACCACGCCCGGGCGCGTCGCAAGCGCCTGGAGGATGAGGAACTCGGTCACGGTGAGGGTGACGGGCTGGCCGTCCCAGGTGCAGGTGTGCCGCTCCGGGTCCATGCGCAGCTTGCCGCGCTCCAGCGCCTTGGCGTCCGACTTGGCCTCGGCGCCCGGCTCCTTGGCGGCGGCGCGGCGCAGCACGGCCTTCACCCGCTCGACCAGCAGGCGCTGCGAGAACGGCTTCCGGATGAAGTCGTCGGCGCCCATCTTCAGGCCGAACAATTCGTCGATCTCCTCGTCCTTGGAGGTGAGGAAGATCACAGGCATGTCGGTCTTCTGGCGCAGGCGGCGCAGAAGCTCCATGCCATCCATGCGCGGCATCTTGATATCGAGGATGGCCAGGTCCGGCGGAGACTGCTTGAAACCGTCCAGCGCGGCGGCGCCGTCATTGTAGGTGACGATGCGGTAGCCCTCGGCTTCCAGCGCGATGGAGACCGAGGTCAGGATGTTCCGGTCGTCGTCGACGAGGGCGATGGTCGGCATGAGGAACCTTGTGGGGAGAGGGCTGGCGGACAGTCCCGCCGTTCCAATGCGTCAAGCGTGGCAAAAATGGGACTCGGAAAGGATAAACCGATGTCCTGCCGCTGTCATGGGCCGAGTTTTCGCTGTTGAGGCGCTTCGAACGGGGCGCGAATGCCTCCGATCGCAGGTCCCGGAAACACCGAGGGCCGGGAACGACCCGGCCCTCGAAGCAATCGCAAATGTCTCCGCCGGCCGTTATTTCGGCACTTCGACCGGGCTGTCCGCCTGCTCGCGCAGATAAGCCATCAGGTCGGCCCGCTGCTGCTCCGAGCGGATACCGGCGAACGACATGGAGGTGCCCGGCACCGAGGCGCGGGGGTTGGTGATGAAGGCGTAGAGAGCCTCGAGACTCCAAGGCTCGGAGGCCTTGCCCTTCATGGCGTTGGAATAGTTGAAGCCGGGCGTCCCGGCGTGGTTGCGGCCGACAATGCCGTAGAGGTTCGGGCCAGCGCCGTTGGCGCCGCCCTTGTTGATCGTGTGGCAGGTAGCGCACTGGCGGAACACGGCCGGGCCGTTGGCGGCATTGGCCGAGGCGAAGACCTCCGACATCGGCTTTGCGGGCGCAGCCTGCGCGGGCGCAGCCTGCTGGCCACCCGGCGGCGCGACAGCGACCTCGTAGCCGGGCTTTGCGGGCTTCTTCGGCTTGTAGATCAGCTCGTTGGCCAGGATGGAACCGCCCAGGGTCGAAGACCCGACCAGCAGCAGCGCCATCATGGCCTTGTTGAATTCAAATCCGTCCATCGGGACCAGCTCCAAGGGATCGGTGGCCTCCAAAGGATCGATGCGCGCTAAGCGCGCGGATGGGCCGGCCGATTTGGCGCGGACACTATCCAATTTGCGCCGCAACAGGCAACCCGTATATCCACGTGTCCCGCATGCTCCTTTCGGCGGTTCCAAACTGGCAGCCGCCCGCACTCTCCACGCCCGCGCCCAAGATACCGCGTCCATGACCCAGTCCATCGTCCTCATTCCCGCCCGCATGAGCGCCTCGCGCCTGCCCGGCAAGCCGCTCGCCGATATCGGGGGCGAGCCGATGATCGTCCATGTGATGCGCCGGGCGGAGGCGGCAGGCGTCGGCCCGGTCGTGGTCGCAACCGATTCGGAGGTGATCCAGGCGGCGGTCGAGAAAGCCGGGGGACGCGCGGTGCTGACCAGCGCCAGCCACCCGACCGGCTCGGACCGCATCCACGAGGCGGCCGGGATCGTCGACCCGGAGGGCCGCTATGGGCGCATCGTCAACGTCCAGGGCGACCTGCCGACGCTGGAGCCGGGCATCGTCCGCGCCGCCGCCGACCTCCTGGACGACCCCGCCGTCGATATCGGCACCCTCTCCGCGGTCATCACGCGGCACGAGGAGATCACCAATCCGAATGTCGTGAAGGTGGTGGGAACGCCGCTGTCGGAACGGCGGCTGAGGGCGCTCTATTTCACGCGCGCGACCGCTCCCTCCGGCGACGGGCCGCTCTACCACCATATCGGCCTTTACGCCTATCGCCGGGCGGCGCTGGACCGCTTCGTCACGCTGCCCCCCGCGCCGCTGGAGACGCGCGAGCGCCTCGAACAGCTTCGGGCGCTCGAAAACGGCATGCGGATCGATGTGGCGGTCGTCGAGGCCGTTCCGCTCGGCGTCGACACGCCGGCCGACCTCGAACGCGCGCGCAGCCTGATCGCCAAAGCTGCGCCGTTGCGATAAGAACACCGCCCCGCATCGGAGTGACGCGTCCCATGATCCTCGCGCCCAAGCGCATCGCCTTCCAGGGCGAGCTCAGCGCCTTCTCGCACCAGGCCGCCAACGCGGTCTTTCCGAATGCCGAGGTCCTGCCCTGCCCGAGCTTCGAGGACGCCTTCGCCGCGATCCAGAACGGCGATGCCGATCTCGGGATGATCCCGATCGAGAACTCGATCGCGGGCCGCGTCGGCGATGTCCACCACCTGCTGCCGACCGCGGGCCTCAACATTATCGGCGAGTTCTTCCTGCCGATCCGCTTCCAGCTCATGGGCGTGAAGGGTTCATCGCTCGCGACCGTCAAGACGGCGCGCAGCCACATCATGGGCCTCGGCCAGTGCCGGCAGATCATCCGCAAGCTCGGCCTGAAGCCGATTGTGGCGGCCGATACGGCCGGCTCGGCCCGCGAGGTCGCGGAAATGAACGACCCGGCGCAGGCGGCCATCGCCCCCCGGCTCGCGGCCGAAGTCTACGGGCTCGACATCCTCGCCGAGGACATCGAGGACGCGGCCAACAACACCACGCGCTTCGTCATCCTGTCGCGCCAGAAGATCTGGGCCGCTCCCGGCCAGGATTGCCTGACCAGCTTCGTCTTCCAGGTGCGCAACGTGCCGGCGGCGCTCTACAAGGCGATGGGCGGCTTCGCCACCAACAACGTCAACATGACGAAGCTGGAAAGCCATATGATCGGCGGGCGCTTCGTCGCGACGCGATTCTATGCCGAGATCGAGGGTCATCCGGACGACCGGCCGGTGAAGCTGGCGCTGGAGGAGCTTGCCTTCTTCGCCAAGGAACTGACCATTCTCGGCGTCTACCAGCAGAACCCCTGGCGGGCGGAGGTCGAGAAGCTGGTGGTCGAGTAGTCGAGTAAGAGACTGACTGGAGGGCCGGAACCTCCTTCGTCATGGCCGGGACTTGTGTTTAGACCGGGGAGATGACCGACACCTGTTCGGAGACATGACCGACGGTTTT